>Ga0210074_1000135_pt1 | contig 29882 bp, 16 predicted proteins | sample China_Galinas_Co_FD_184860 | JGI IMG/M metagenome (GOLD analysis project Ga0210074, IMG submission 184860) | Wetland microbial communities from San Francisco Bay, California, USA, that impact long-term carbon sequestration -... | ecosystem: Environmental > Aquatic > Marine > Wetlands ... | reverse complement strand
ATTCTTATCCAGAGCTTTTACTTTTCTTGTTATTATATATGCTATGTCACAAGTAGTTAAACATTATATATTATTTTTTTGTGTTCTGTTTCAGACAGCTATACTTTTTAATATTTCTACTCTTGCGCAAAACAAATCCATCGCACAAACCAACTGGCCCGAGCCTGTCTTTGAGCACTTAACGGTAGCAGACGGATTACCTGAGAATAGTGTGCAGTATATTTTTCAAGACCATCTTGGCTATATGTGGTTTGGCACACAAAACGGATTAGTTAGATATGACGGATATGAAATGAAAGTCTATAAACCGGACCTGGATGATTCATTAAGCATAAGCTACTACCGTGATATATATTCAATTTATGAGGACAGATCAGGAAATCTTTGGATTGGAACCGGAGTAGGGCTTAACTATTTCAATAGGACTACAGAGTCATTTAAAAGGTACTTGCATAGGCCTGATGATACCACAAGCATAATTTCAAATGATATATCCAGTATTTGTGAAGATAAAGCAGGGGATTTATTAGTTGGCACTGGTAAAGGTCTTAACTTATTTAACCGACATACTGAAAAGTTTAAACATATTTATTACCAGGACTCAGTTTATTCAGAATCGGTATACAAGTATATACAATCACTGATAGATGGAGGAAAAACTATCAGTTCAATTCTTCGGGTTGGAAATAATGCAGATTTAAAAAAGACTTTTACAATTAATAAAAAAACTGTTGTCCTTACAGTAGTTATGGGTGAAGAGGGATGTGATGAGGGTTGGCTGGAGAGTTCGGATGGTAAACTAATAACAGGCAAATTTAATAATAAAGTGCAATATGCTAGTGGAAATATTAGAAGATACATTAACAGTGTGATTCAGATTTTCATTGATACATTGAACAGCGGGAGTTACAAGCTGCGTTTTAAATCCGATTCCTATTGGTCTTACAACCAATGGGAGATACTCCTCCCACATATCCTGAATTTTGGGGTATCCAGGTAATTGAACTACCAGAATCATTTGAAAGCACAGCAGAATTACTTAATAGTACAGAACCTTCAATCGTAAATTATTTTCCAAGAACTATTATGGAAAATAAGTTGACACAAAATTTTTATATAGGCAGCAATAACAGACTATTTATTTTTAAAGGTGATGAAAAATACCTTACAACAGATATCAGAATTTCAGGATTACAACCTAAAATTGGAGATATAAATTCATTTCTAGAATCACCTGATGGGTCAGTCTGGATGGGAACTTCAAGTGGACTGGTGAAGATTAATCAATCGGGTAATATTGTCAACAGGTATCAACCGCTTCCATCTTTTGGAGATAAAGTTGAGAATGATTTGGGAAAAATGGTAGAAGACAATAATGGTTTCATTTGGATTACTGGAGCGAATATGGGGTTGGTTTGTTTTGATCGGGAAACTGAACAGTTCAAAAGATTCAAACATAACCCGGATATACCATCTAGTATTAGTAGCAATGATGTTTGGAGCATTTATAATGATAAATCTGGTATTATCTGGGTTGGGACAGGGTTGGCAGGAATAAATAAATGGGACAGAAAAAAAACCAAGTTCAAGCGTTTCAGTTTCGATCCTAATAATACTGTGGATGGAAAATTCAATAGTATTTATTCTATTATAGAGGATTCTGAAGGAATTATCTGGTTTGGCAACGATAATGGACTAAATAGTTTTAATCGCTTCACAAATAAATTTCGGATTTATAAATATAATTCGGCTGATAAGGACAACTCTGTTACACATATATATTTAGATGAATCTGGTATTATCTGGTTTGGTACTGGTACGAGAGGTTTGGGGAAGTTTAATACAATAAATAGTTCGTTTCAATTCTACTCATACGATCCGTACAATTCCAAAACTATTAGAAATAATAATGTTTCTTTTATCTTACCTGACGATAAAAATGTTCTGTGGGTAGGAACATTAGCCAATGGATTAAACAGGTTTGATAAGGAGACTGGAATGTTCACTCGTTACAAATACGAACCCAATAATTCTAAAAGTCTTAGGCAGAATGAAATTATGTGTATAAATAAAGATGGGAAAGGAACGTTATGGATCGCTACTGATGATGGAGGACTTAATCGCTTTTATCCAGATGATGAGTCTTTTAAACCCTATGATATGGAAGGAGATAATTTATCAATTAAAGATTCATATCACTTCATTCAATTAACTACAATACACGAAGACCACAAAGGAAATTTTTGGATTGGAACATTCCAGAGTGGTGTGTACTTATTTGATAGAAAGAAAGGAATTTCTATAAAAAATATCACTGAGAAAGATGGGTTAGCTAACAATGACGTTAGAGCAATTCTGGAGGATAATTCTGGTAATTTGTGGATTGGGACTGGAAATGGATTATCAAGTTTTGATCCAGAAACCCATAGCATAAAAAATTATTTCACTAATGATGGTTTTGAGGGAAACAGCTACAGATGGAATAGCGCTTGTAAAACATCAAGCGGTGAGATGCTTTTTGGTACCTCAGATGGATTCATAATGTTTAATCCCGACAGCATAAAAGATGACCCTACTCCACCGCAAGTAGTTATCAGTAATGTTTCTCTTTTCAACGAACCTGGGAAGAAATTAAAATTTGACGGATTTATATCCGATCTGAAAGAACTGGATTTATCATATGATGAGAACGATCTCCGTTTTGATTATGTGGGTTTGCATTATGGCGATCCATCAAAGAACCAATATAAATATAAGCTCGAAGGTTTTGATAAAGACTGGATTGATGCAGGAACACAGAGAAATGCAACATACACAAACTTAAATGCCGGCGAGTATGTTTTTAGGGTAAAGGCCTGCAACGCAGATGGTGTGTGGAATGAAGAAGGTGCTTCCTTAAAAATTATTATTCCTCCTCCCTTCTGGGCTACGTGGTGGGCTTACGGCTTCTACCTGATTATTTTCGGATCAATCCTCTATGGAATCAGAAAATATGAAATGAACAGACAACTCTGGAAACACCGAATGGAACTTGAGACTGTAGAAGCAACTAAATACAAAGAAATAAACAGAATGAAATCTCATTTCTTTGCAAACATCTCACACGAGTTCAGAACACCGCTTACATTAATTCTAGGTCCAAGTGAAAACATATTAACCGAAGCACCAAGTGAAAATACTGTTAAACAAGCAGGTGCGATAAAGAGAAACGCAAATCGCCTGCTTCTTCTTATTAGCCAATTGCTTGACCTATCTAAACTGGAAGCGGGAAAGTTGGAACTTAAAGCTTCGAGAGCCAACATAGTTTCTTTTATTAAAGGATTTACAATGTCATTTGAGTCATTGGCAGAGGGAAAAAATATTACACTTAAAGTATCTGCAGAAAAAGAACAAATTGAATTATACTTCGATAAAGAAAAAATGATAAAGATAATGTCGAACTTGCTATCAAATGCATTTAAATTCACACAGGAGGGCGGATACATAACTGTGACAATTAATGAAAAAAATCTCGATTCAGTTTATATCAAAGTGGGAAATAACGGAATCGGTGTAGCAAAAGAAAAACTATCAAAATTATTTGACAGATTTTATCAGGTTGACGATTCTAATACTCGTGAGCAAGAAGGTACGGGTATAGGGTTAGCGCTGGTCAAAGAATTGGTAGAGCTTCATCAGGGCAAAATTTCAGTTGATAGTGAACCAGGTGATCCCAATAAAACCGGGACAGGCTGGACCGAATTTATTATTGAGCTGCCGCTCGGCAGAAAGCATTTAAGAAATTATGAGATAATTGAAGATGAAGTATCTGCAGATGAAGTCATTATGAGTTACGCTGAAAGCGGAGCGAAGAAGCTAAATGAATTTGATATTTTAGATTCTTCACGTCAACAGGATGGGCAAGCATTGTCCATCAGTAACCGAACTACTCAAAATGACAGTGAGGCTGATGAAGATAAAATAATAATTCTTGTTGTTGAAGATAATGCAGACGTTCGGGAGTTTATAAAAGACTCGTTGGGTAACGGTTTCCAGATTCAGGAAGCATCAAACGGTGAGATGGGTGTATGGAAAGCCGAGCAGATAATTCCTGATTTAATTATCAGCGATATTATGATGCCGAAAATGGATGGTAATGAACTAACAAGAATCTTGAAGAACAATGAGAAGACAAGTCACATTCCAATAATATTATTAACAGCTAAATCAGAACAGGAAAGTAAGCTTGAAGGATTGGAAACCGGTGCAGATGACTACCTTACAAAACCGTTCGATATAAAAGAGCTTCTGATAAGAATAAAGAATCTGATAAACATCAGAAGGAAATTACAGGAAAGATACAGCAGTGTAGATTATTTTCATGTAAAAAAAGAGACAGAGAAGAAATTGACTAACCTCGAAGAGCAGTTTATTTGCAAAGTTATGGAAGTAATTGAAAACCATTTATCTGAAGAAGCGTTCACCATAGAACAGTTTGGGAAAGAAGTAGGAATGAGCAGGGTTCAGTTGCACAGAAAATTAAAAGCTTTATCGGGAAAATCTGCCAGTCATTATTTAAGATCGGTGAGGTTACAAAAAGCGAAGAAGATGATTGAAGAACAAAAAGGAAACATCTCTGAGATAGCATACTCTGTTGGTTTCTCCAGCCCTCAATATTTTACACGCACCTTTAAAGAAGAATTTGGTTATCCGCCTAGTGAATCAACAATCTAAAATTTCTTTTCGGTAAACCTTTCCACTTCTGAAAACCCTTCAATTTCAACTCAATTTCGAGACATGTAACATACGTTTAAGTTGAAGTAACATAGCTTCAATCATTTGGAACAATAGTGCAAGCCAGAGTAACATAGCTGCTATGTAGTCCCCTCCTTTATTTCGTTTATTGGCATTAAGATTTTTAATCAATAATTCATCAATAAACACAAAGGAGTGCGCAATGAAAAATCTACTTTTAACCCTCGCAGTACTTTTTGGCTTACTTTTAATAGGATGCCAGGATAGTTCTCTCGTTGATCCTATACAGGATACAGAACTTCAGAAAACTGATAATCCTTCGGTTACTACAGGAACAATTTTACTTGAAGGTATATTGGTTCTGCCAGGTGACTTTCAGTCCTATTACACAATAGAAGGCCAAATTGATTATACGCACGAGATGGTACAACTTGATCCTGCACCTCCTGCACCACAGTATTATGTTGCTTTAGGACTTTCAGTAAGCGCACATTTGACCGATGGTGTTAATAGAGCGAGTATTTCAACTTCATCTAATGATCATGTATATGTTTCTGAAGATGGTATCTTAATTCTTGAAAAAGTTTTTGAAGTAGTCGGCAACAACAACCAATTGTCTTTAATCTGCAAGTTTCTTGTTACAACAGATGGAATTGGATTGAGTGAAATGTTTCTCGTGCAAGGATATGTTAATCCCGGGAACGGTTTAAATAAGAACATTGGTCCTAAACCTGTTACCGTGCCACCAGTTGTTAAATATATAAATTAAGTAATGCCGCTTTTATTGAAGTTAATCACTTCAAATAAAAAGCACACTCCCAAAGCCCCGTATGAATGAGCGGGGCTTTTTTATAAGCGGGAGAGAATTAACAATTGTAATATTAGTTAATTCCATTTATTAGGTTTAAGTTAGTTTCAGATTGCTCTTGAAAATAATTGAGCCTACCGGATACACAGCCAAAATTAATTTTAATACGAGAGGAAAATGAAAAAATATTATACCATAATACCACTTATTGGGTTGTTCCTGGTTTTGTTTATCGGAAGCATATCAATTGCACAAACTGAGATAGATGGAAAGTTTTGCTCAGAAAGTAAAACTCGTGGTGGAAATTATCTCCCGGATGAGATAAGTATCACCCCTCACAATCCATTTAATATAGTTCACTACAAACTTCAAATGGATCTTTATGAAAATTTCTTATCTCCCTATCCCAAATCTTTTAATGCTTCTGAAATTGTGACTTTCAAAGTTGATACCGCTTTAAATTCAATTTATCTCGATGCAGTGAACACGTCTTTAACAATTGATTCTGTTGGTTTATCAGCCTTGTCATTTAGTCACAATAATAATGTTCTAAATATTCAACTTGATAACACATACCAACCTGATGACACAGTAGCGGTACAAATATTTTATCAACATTTAAATGTAAGTGATCAGGCATTTTATACAGCCAATGGTTTCGTGTTTACAACAAACGCTCCTGAGGGTGCGCGCAGGTGGTTTCCTTCAGTCGATCATCCTTCAGATAAAGCAACATTTGAATTGATTGCAAAAATGCCGTCATCAGTAAAATTTGGGTCCAATGGCAGACTTGCCGACTCAGTACAAATAGCAGATACTATTTACCATCATTGGATAAGCCGTGATCCAATAGCCACTTATCTAATGACTCTTTCTGGAAAAGTAGATTACAATTTAGATATTATCTACTGGCAAAATCCTTCTTCACCTGGTGACTCTGTACCGGTCCGTTTTTATTGGAATACAGGTGAGAACACAACGAACCTAAATAACATAAAAACAAAAATCATCCCGATGATGAGCTACTTTTCTGAGTTGTTTGGCGATTACCCGTTTGAGAAAAATGGTTTTGCAACATTAAACAATCAATTCCCCTGGGGAGGAATGGAAGACCAGTCTCTTATCCATCTTTGCCCTAATTGCTGGAATGAAAATTTAGTCTCGCATGAATTTGCGCATCAATGGTTTGGCGATCTCCTATCCCCTGCTACCTGGTCTGACGTATGGCTAAATGAAGGTTTTGCAAGTTATTGTGAAGCATTATGGTATGAAGATGCCTACGGATATAATCAATACAAGCAGCATATAAATACACAGGCCTATGCCTATTTCAGTGGTAACCCCGGTTGGCCGATTTATAACCCTGCATGGTCTGAGGTAACACCGGATATCAACACATTATATAATTATGCTATAACTTATGTAAAAGGATCTTGCGTACTGCACATGCTAAGATATGTTGTTGGTGATTCACTCTTTTTTGAAATTATGAATACTTACGCATCCGATCCTGTTCACAAATATGATGTTGTAACTACTGCAGACTTCAATGAAAAAGTAAACTCTTTTACCGGAGAGGATTACAATTGGTTTTTTGATCAATGGGTTTATAGTCCAAATCATCCGGTTTACCAAAACACTTATATAATATCTGAAGCGGGGCAGAATTGGAATGTAGAACTGACAATCAATCAGATTCAGCAGAACACAGGGTTCTTTAAAATGCCGGTTGAATTAAAGATAACTTTTAGTGACGCTACCGATACAACTTTTAAAATATTAAATGACGTGAACAACCAGATGTTTAATTTTCTGTTTGATAAAGAGCCGGTTAATCTCTTCTTTGATTCCGGATTTAATATTGTGTTAAAATCAGAAAGCACAATTTTGGTTTCTGTTGGAGATAATGACCAGACAGCAATGGAATTTAATTTAGAGCAGAATTATCCAAACCCGTTTAATCCATCAACTACGATTAAATTTAACATCCCTGAACAGGAGTTTGTAACCTTGAAAATTTATGATGTTATGGGAAATGAAGTCGCAGTACTTCTTAACGAAGAGAAACAAGCAGGCTCACACTCTATAGATTTTGATGCTTCCAGACTAGCAAGCGGCACATATTTTTACAAACTGCAAGCGGGGAATAATATCGAAACAAAAAAGATGATTTTATTGAAGTAAAAATATATTTGATATTATTTTAGCCCTGCTATTGAGTTAGTGGGGCGTTTTTATTTGAACCAACTAATTAAAAACATTCTTTACTATTTCGAAAAGTCCCACATAGGTCCCCAATGCACTGCCTAAACTTGCCAGTATAAAAACTAACAGAACTTTTAACAATTTGTTTTTCCACCACATTAAAAATTTTCTTGAATTTTCACTAACACTCTGAAAATCTTTTACCAGCGGCGGCTGAAAATATGCCTGAACAAATGCTGCAACATAGCCAGCTCCAATTAATGGAGATAAACTGGTAATTGGTGCAGCAATAAAAGCAGAAAGAATTGTAAGTGGGTGTGCAAGCGCAAGTAATGCACCTATAGCACTTGGAATTCCGTTCGCCAAAATCCAGAAGATTGCATTATCACCAGCTTCACTTAAGCCTTTGCTATAACCGATGAAAAGAATGGAGCCAACAATTATTGCGGGAACTCCCCAACCAATAATTTTTGCTACCGGAGATGGTTTGGGAATTATTTCAATTTCTTTTAAATCAACTTGTTCATTTTTATTTAAAGCTTTGATTATACCCTGTGCGTGTCCGGCCCCGACCACGGAAACTATTTTATTTCCCTTACTCTTTTTCATTTTTGCAGCGAGATAAGTATCCCTCTCGTCAATAATTACTTTTTTCAAAACGGGCATTGCTTTACCAAGTTCTTCCATCATTTCGGAAAGAACATCTTTACTCCGAAGCTCTGCCAATTTTTCTTCAGTTAACTCCTGTTTTTCAAATATTCCTCCAAAACCTCCGGCGATCAATTTCATTTTTTGCCACAATCCCATTGAATGCCAGGCACGTCTTAAGGTTATCCGCACTTCCCTGTCACACAATTCAATTGGAATATTTTTTTCTTTTGCAGTTTGAACTGCTTCTAATAATTCTGTGCCGGGAGAAACCCCAAGTTTTTCTCCAAGCTTTTTTTGATAGGAAGAAAGAACAAGATTAATAATTAGTGTGCTCAGTTGTTTTTGTCTGATGATGCTTTTCAGGTCAAGATTTTCCCACCTGTTTTTTTCCGATAGTGCTATTAATCTTTTTTCATCAAGCTCAACACAAACAACATCGGGGTTTTCTTTTTCGATTACTTCCCGAACCAGGTCAGCCGACTCACGTGAAATATGTGCAGTCCCAACAATGATAAATTTTCGCCCATCTTTATTTACAATTTGGACGTCTTCATTGTAATCTTCTTTATTTGTTTCCATCATCTATAGAAAAATCCATTTCTAATTTTAATAAAATGAGTCGCAAATTTAATCAAATAACATTTAAGTGACAGGTATCACGCACTACAAAAATGCAGATTGAATTGCAGAAACGTCTAGTCTATATTTGGCGCCCGTAATTCATTCACATTTATCAATACATAATTCATAAACTACTAAGGAGCGCTAATGTTAAAATTACTTATTCCTGTTCTGCTAATAACAGGAATTAATTTATTCGCACAAAACCCTGGGGACATTATTTGGAACAAAATGTTTGGTGGTGAGGCCTATGATGAAGCCAATTCTGTTGTATACACTGACACCGATGAATTTATTGCTGCAGGTTACACCCAATCATACGGCTTGGGAAGATGGGGAAATGCTTATTTGTTTAAAGCTGATGCATTCGGTGATTCAGTCTGGACAAGAAATTTTGGCTGGGAAGGTAACGATGTTTTTGCAGATCTCGTTGAATCTTCTGACGGCAATTTTGTTGCAACAGGTTTAACTGACACAGAGTTTAATTTTGAAAATATTTATCTCGTAAAAGTAGATATCGACGGCAATCTTCTCTGGGAGAAAAACTTTGGCGGATCTCAAAAAGAGGTTGCTCTTTCACTTATAAACTCCGATGACGGCGGTTTAGTTATCACCGGTGTAACAAGATCTTTCAGCGTTGGCGAAGAAGATCTGTTTATTTTTAAAACAAGTGTTGATGGTGATTCCCTTTGGTTTAAAACTTACGGTACTGTTGGCAATGACGGCGGATACGGAATAAGCAAAACTTCTGATGGCGGCTATATTGTAGCCGGACAATACAACTGGAGCGATCTATGGTTATTAAAAGTTGATGCATCAGGTGATACTATGTGGACAAAGATTTTCGGAGGCAACAACTTTGATGAAGGCCTTTCTGTCATTGAAACTGAAGACAACGGTTATATAGTCTGCGGTCACTCTTCGTCGTTTGGTAATGGTGAATTAGACATCTATGTGGTCAAGACTGATTCTGCCGGTAACTTGCAGTGGCAAAAGACTTATGGTGGATCTGGTTACGACGAAGGTAGAAAAATATTGAAAAGAGATAATGGATATCTTGTAATGGGTAACACTGATTCCGGTATTTCTGGTGAACTGAATTATTATTTAATATGGATTGATGAAAATGGCGATACCGTTCAGACAAGAACTTATGGCGATACTGGTGATGACAGATGTTTCGATGTAATTAACGTCAGTTATGAATATTTTTTGGTGGCCGGCTCTGATTTTAATAATTCAACCTTAGGTGATGCTGCTCTTTTATTAATTGAATCAGGTAACAGCCCTTCAGATGTTACAAACGATCCGGTTGTCACAGGTTATTCATTATCAGATGCTTATCCTAACCCGTTTAATCCGACAACAACAATTCAATTTGAAATAAAGGAACAGGGATTTGTTTCTTTAAAAGTTTTTGATTTAATGGGAAGAGAAGTTGCATCTCTGGTGAGCGAAAATAAATCAGCAGGAATTTATAAGGTTGATTTCAATGCTTCTGAATTATCAAGTGGAACATATTTCTATACTTTAACCGCAGATAATTTTACCCAAACAAAGAAAATGATCTTGATTAAGTAATCAATAAAAAAATGTCACCCCGAACTTAGTTCAGGGTGACATAATTGATCAAATTTATTTGTTTGTTTAAAAAATCAAAGCCCTCCCCATTGGGGAGGGTTAAGTAAGGCTTTTATTTATACATCTGCTCAATTTGATAAACAGGCTTTATATCTACAGGCAAATGCTCAAGTTTTTCTCTCAATGTAGCCATAGATGGAGAGTTAACTACATACTTCGCAATCAGATCTTTAGCACCCTGGTAATCACCTTTCGCCTGTATCATCAAAATTAAATTGGCTAGCTTTTCAAGCGAAGGTCCGATCTTTTCAAAATTTACCTTTACTTTTTGTGTGGTTTCATTGTACTCATATGCGCCATCTTCCAGCAAGTAATTATAAATAATTGCATTACCTCCGCCGTGTGCTTCGTTAATTCCAAAACGTACTGAACGGAATGTACCGGCAAGGAATGTAACCCAGGTTTCTTTTGCAAATGTTTCCGGGAAAACTCCCTTTTCAATCATATAAACATTATTAGTCATACCTAAAATATCCGCTTTGCATTCTTCAAGAGTTGCATAAGTTTCTTTCAGCTCTTTTCTTACTTCTGTTTCTCTGCCATCTACTTTAATAAAGCCGGGTCCTATTCCGTGAGACATTTCGTGCATCAACGTATGACTGAAGAAAGCATCAAAGGTAACATACTGCATCTGATCTGATTCAAGAACAAGTTCAGCTATTGGAATTAATATCTTATCATACTTTGCCTGTGAAACATTTTTTAGCATAACTTTTTTTGAGCCTTTGGCTTCGCGCACTCTCTCATCATTAGGCAAGTTAAATGCAATAGTTTGAACTCCGGATTTTGTATCGCCACCGGTAAACACTTCATTAACAACCGCAAGAGGTGATTCAGAACCACGATTAAAATTCTTATGTTCATCCGGTATTGGCAGATGAATTTCCATGTCTCTCAGATATTTTTTGAATACATCAAGCTTTGCACTTTCAGCAGAGTCTCTTATTGTAAGAAAACTTTCAAACGAAGCTTTGTAGTTGAACAGGTTATCCTCATAAACTTCATAAGGTCCGATAACAATTTCAATTTTATTATTCTTCACATCCATCCAATCCATATCACTCTGATAATAATCATTACTTAAAAATGCATCTGCTCTTGAGTTTAAATAAGTTTTGAGAGATTTGTTATCAGCATACTCTGCAGCTTCTTTTAAATACTTAGAAGCCTCCGTTAATTTTTCTTTCCAGTATTCACTGTACGGGATTGCAATCAACTTTCCGTTTTCCCTTCTGATAACTGTAAACTCTGAAGTGAAAGCTTTTTCATCATTTGGATTGGCTTTAATATAAGTTTCAAATTCTTCTTTAGTCATATCTTCAGGATAAAAATTTGCACCAAGCGGTTTCTTTTCTGTTCCTATAAAAGGTGCATCGTGGTCAAGCCGATCGAAGGGTCCGAACATAATATCAAATAATTCAAGCTGTAGTTTTGCTAATTCTGATCCCTCAGCAGCTTCTTTAATTAGCTGGTTTTTAATTTCATAATTTTTTGAGTAGACCTGATCGAGAAAAATTTCATCCATAATTTTAGATGCACGGTAAAGTTTTTCAACAACCATTTTTTGTCTTCCATCAAGCATGTCTGAATCATACTTAAGTTCAGTTGGAACGAACTGGGCAATTTTTTCTTTTAACATTTCGATTTCCTCGGAATCGTTTTTCTCCTCGGTGCAGCCAATTATTAAAAGCACCATTAAAGCCGAAATTACTAATTGCTTCATTATTTTATCCTTTATTAGTTTATTTTTTTGAACTGCAAATTTAGTGAAGATTTAGAGAAAATCGGACTTACGTTTTGCCGTTTGTACAATTTTAGCTGCTTTGAATTAAATCAGACAAGTAATTTTTTCAATCCGAGTAAAATTCTTATTAATTTTACTTCTCTAAAATTCTTAATAAAAGGTGGAATAATGAACAAACACAAACAATTTCTTCTCTGCACACTTCTAATCTTTTTTATTTCGAACTCGGCATTTAGCCAATCAACAGATCGAATGGATGTGCCTGAGAAATACAAATGGAATCTTTCTGATATTTATCCATCTGTTGAAGCATGGAAAGCAGATGTTGATATGCTCAATTCAGAAGTTGGAAAATTATCGGCTTATCAGGGAAAACTTGGAGAGAGCGCCGATGAACTTTACGATGCATTGAGTACGGCATCGAATCTTGGAAAGACGCTATACCGAACGTGGGTTTACGCTAGCAATTTGAGTAATGAGAATCTTAATAATTCTGATGCACAGGCAATGATGCAGCAGATGACAGCAATAGGAACAAAATTCGGTGAAGTTACTGCTTACTTTGATCCGGAAATTCTTAAAATACCAGGGGACAAAATAGATAAGTTCTTTATTGAGAAACCGGAACTTGAGAAAAATTTTGATATGTATATTGATAACATTCAAAGATTACGTCCTCATACCTTAACTGAAGCCGAGGAAAAAATACTGGCAAGTTTTGGTTTGATTTCAGGAGTTGAAAGTGATGTGTACGATATTTTCACAAATGCAGAAAAACCATTTCCAAAAGTTACTTTGGTCTCAGGAGAAGAGGTCGAATTAACACCAGCTTCTTACACAAGATACCGAACACTCGAAAACCGGGAAGATCGTGCAAAAGTATTTGAAGCCTTTTTCAATGGATATGGTGAGTTTATAAATACACTCGGCGCAAATCTCGGCGGCAAAGTCAAGAAGGATTGGGTCTATGCAAAAGACAGAAAATATGAATCTTCTCTCGAGGCTGCACTGAACGCCGATAACCTTCCGGTTTCAGTTTACACCACACTTATTGCAGAAGTAAATAAAAATCTTCCTACTCTTCACCGTGCGCTTGAATTAAAAAAGAGAATGCTTGGTCTTGATACACTTCATTATTATGATCTCTATGTTCCACTTGTACAAAAAGTTGATATGAGCTTTACTGTTGAACAGGGACAAAAAGAACTTCTTGATGCACTAAAGCCTTTAGGCACCGAATATATTTCCACACTACAAAAAGCATATGACAACCGCTGGATTGATTACATTCCAACAGTCGGTAAAAGAAGCGGAGCTTATTCAACCGGTGGAGCTTATGATGTTCATCCTTTCATATTGATGAACTGGACTGATGATTATGAATCTGTATCAACGCTTGCCCACGAACTAGGTCACACAATGCATAGCTATTTCTCCAACAAGTTCCAGCCTTTTTCAAAAGCTGATTATGCAACTTTTGTTGCTGAGATAGCATCAACTGTAAATGAAACTCTTTTAAACGACTACGCAGTTAAAAATGCAAAGAGTGATGAAGAAAGATTATACCTTCTTGGCAGTTATCTTGAGTTGTTAAGAACAACAATCTTCCGTCAGACTTCCTTTGCAGAGTTTGAATGGGACATTCACAAAAAAGTTGAAGCCGGCGAACCATTAACCGGAGAAGATATGGATGCTCTGTATTTTGATATTGTAAAACGGTATTATGGGAATGATCAAGGCGTTTGTGCTGTAGATGATTACATTCAGTATGAATGGTCATACATTCCTCACTTCCTTGGATACAACTTTTACGTTTTCCAATATTCTACTTCAATTATTTATGGAACAGCGATCGTTCAAAGAATTATTCAAAATGGTCAACCAGCAATAGATGATTATTACAATATATTAAAAGGCGGAGGCTCAAAATATCCGACAGAACTTATAAAGGATGCCGGAATAGATCCAATGTCTTCTGAACCCGTTACACTTACAATGCAAAAGATGAACAAAGTGATGGATCAGATGGAAGAGATTCTTAATAAGATGGGTAAATAATATTTAACATTAGCAGGGACACAATTTATTGTGTCCCTGCTAAAATTCCTCTCTGCTTTCCCACAACATTAGTTACATTTCTGTGATACATTTTGTTTTTCCCTTTTCTATTTTGAGTCAAATAGTTATTCTATGATTAAAATATCACAGGAGCAGTAATGAGACTCATAAAAAATATTTTATTAATTTTTTCACTCTTTCCCTTTATTCTTGTTGCACAGGAAGATAGAAAAGTTTTGGTTGAGGTTTTCACAAACTCTCACTGTCCGCTCTGCCCTGCCGCACATAATGTTATGGATAATTATCTTGCTGGATCAAATGGAAATAGTATTAGCTACATTTATTACCATATGATCTATCCTTATAATGATGATCCGCTCTACTGGCAGAGCCAGGAAGGATCGGATGCAAGAGACAATTATTATAATCCCGTACACGCAACCCCACAGGGTTGGTTTGATGGAACTCATCAAGGTAGTACATCCGGTTGGGCAGCAAGTTTGGATAACTTAGTTTCAACTCAAAGTCCGTTAAAAATTATTTTGGGTGGATCAAAAACACAAACGCAAATTAATATTAATGCTGAACTAACGAGAACTGGAGACATTCAGGATAATGATCTAGTCATCCATTTCGTTGTTGCAGAAAATCTTTTTTTTGATGGAAGGAACAGTGTGTCTAATCATAAACACGTAATGCGAAAAATGTTACCTACGCCCGACGGACATTCATTTACAATCAATTTAAATGAAACAAAAAATATTCCTCAAACAATTGTTCTCGATTCAATGAGGGATAAAGACAGTTTGAGTGTAGTAGTGTTCGTTCAAAGTGTTTCTTCAAAAACAGTCTACCAATCAGCAACAATCAGTTCTAATGAATTAACTGTTACAGAATTAGAAAATGAAAGTTTTTCTCCATCAGAATTCAAACTAGAACAGAACTACCCCAATCCGTTCAATCCATCTACAGTAATTGGTTATCAGTTGCCGGTGAGTGGTAATGTGTCCCTCAAAATTTACGATTTGCTTGGAAGAGAAGTAGCAACTCTGGTTGATGAATTTAAACCAGCAAGAAGTTATAAGGTTGAATTCAACGCTGCAAGTCATTCCGGCGAAGTCCGGAATCTGACAAGTGGGATTTACTTCTACAAACTGCAGGCTGAAAATTTTATTGAAACAAGAAAAATGATTCTCTTAAAATAATTAGTATTATTAAAACTTTCCCTTTTTGCGGAGAGTTTTCTTAAATTTTACTATTGAAACATCCGACAGTTCTTTTCATTAGTTTTTTTAGTTAGATTTCATATATGTTCGAAAAGAAAAGACTGAAGAAAGAGCTAAATCTCTTTGATGTTTTTGCTATTGCAACCGGAGCCACATTAAGCGGCGGATTATTTTTGCTACCCGGCATCGCATCCATCCAAGTTGGTTCATGGATGTTCCTCGCTTATCTGTTAGCTGCTGTCCCTTTATTCCCGGCAATGTTAAGTAAAGTTGAATTGGCTACGGCTATGCCGAGATCCGGTGGTGTATACTATTTCCTCGATCGTTCGCTCGGCCCTCTTTTCGGTACAATAGGTGGAATTGGAATCTGGATTACTTTAATATTAAAATCCTCTTTCGCTCTCATTGGAATGGGTGCGTATCTTTCACTGTTTGTTAATACAATTCCAATAACCGCCATAGCAATTGCTTTAGCCATGTTTCTGGGTATTGTTAATCTGTTTGGTTCAAAAAAATCAGGATATATTCAAATCATTCTGGTGATTGTTCTTCTCTTAATACTTGGAGCATTTATTTTTGCTGGCATTCCTGAAATTCAAATGTCCCGCTTTAGTCTTGAGATTCCAAATGAACTTCAGAATATTTTTTCAACTGCAGGTCTGGTGTATATGAGCTACATCGGAATAACCAAAGTTGCAAGCGTTTCTGAGGAAATAAAAAATCCTGATAAGAATTTACCATGGGGGGTATTTCTGTCGTTTGCTGTGATAGTTGTTATTTATACCGCAGTAACTTTCATTCTTACCGGAATACTCGAACCAACTCAATTGATGGGAAACTTAACCCCTATGGCGACAGCAGGAGAAGTACTTTTTGGTAATGTAGGATTTTTACTTTTATCAATTGCTGCGCTTTTTGCTTTTATATCAGTTGCTAATGTTGGAACACTCAGCGCTTCAAGATATCCACTTGCAATGAGCAGAGATCATATTTTGCCAAGAGTATTCGGAAAAATTAATCATCATGGTTCTCCATCGGTTTCCGTTATCATTACTGTTCTGCTAATAATTCTAATGCTTCTTTTGCTCGACCCAATAAAGATTGCAAAACTTGCCAGCGCTTTTCAGCTTCTTGTATTTGCTTTCATTTCACTGGCTGTAATAATTATGCGTGAAAGTAAAATTCAATCCTATGATCCCGGATTTAAATCTCCTCTTTATCCCTGGATGCAGATTGCCGGAATTGGTACTGCGTTCTGGCTTATAATTGAAATGGGTTGGCTGCCGATTTTATTTTCATTGGGATTAATAATTCTTACTTCTATATGGTATTGGTATTATGCTAGAACAAGAGTAGTTAGAACTGGAGCAATCTATCACATCTTCGAAAGACTGGGGAGATATCGATATCACGGTTTAGATTCCGAACTAAGGGGAATTTTGAAAGAAAAAGGTCTTCGTGAATCAGATCCGTTTGAAGAAATTATCGCAAGAAGCTATGTGCTAGATTATAATGAGAAAGAGGAATTCGAAATTGCCGTTAGAAAGGCTTCTGAATGGATTTCACAATTTGTTGAAAAATCTCCTGCTGAAATCGAAAAATTGTTTCTAGACGGCACGAGAATGGGGGCAACTCCGGTTACACATGGAATTGCATTGCCGCACCTTCGTTTAAGTGGATTGATGCAGGCTGAAACCGTTTTGGTCAGGGGTAGAAAAGGAATTCATCTCAAATTTAAAGATCCTTTAAAAGATTTCAACGAAGAAGAAGATGTGGAGGTGAATGCTATCTTCTTTTTGGTCAGCCCTGAAAAAGATCCGACTCAGCATTTAAGAATTCTTGCACAGATTGCCGGAAGAGTTGAAGAGGAAAGCTTTGCTAATGAATGGCTAAATGCCAAAGATGAGCAGGAAATAAAAGAAGCCTTGATTCACGAAGACCGGAGTCTTTCACTTCTGATAAATAGAGAAAACATGAGTCAGGAATTAATAGGTAAAGCTTTAAAAGCTGTAAAATTTCCAGACGGTTGTCTTGTTGCAATTTTAAGAAGATCAGGACAAACAATAATACCAAAAGGCAACACAGTTCTTGATGAAGGAGATCGTCTCACAATTATTGGTGACCCGAAAGGAATGAATGCACTGAAGAAAACGTACGGAACAAAGATTTGAGAAAATTATAAAATGAAAGTGAATGTTTGAGTCTTAATTAAGAAATCAACAGTCATGGAATTACAAAATAAAAATAGGAGTAAGAATGAAAGTCTTATTACTAATATTGATGCCTTTGACAATCTCACTTGCACAAATTCCTTTTGTTCAGGACACAATTGCTTACAATAACCGCTTCAACAACAGGCAATTTGCTGAATATAATTCTCAGGGACTTTTGAGGCTATCCTATACAAGCGGACTTGGAACTGTAAGCAGTTTAAATGAAATATACTATGTTGAAGAGAACATTAACGGAGATTTCACTACTTCAAACTTAACTAACAATGCGGTAGATGATAATTACTCAACGTTATCAATAGATCAAAACGATGCCGTGCATATCAGTTATGAATCCCGTGATCCATCAATATTTCAAATAATGTATATACACAATACTTTAGGAAGTTTTTCCTCCCCTATTGCTATAACTCAAGGCGGACTGAACAAAGCAACTCCTTTTGGAAAAATTGGTCCTGACAGTGTTATGCACTTTGTTTATTATACCTACACAAATGGAGCCGATAATTGTTTTTACAGAAGCTATGATTTAAGAACGAGCACATTAGGTCCGGAAATCTTCTTATCAAATGGTGAAGCTTCAGGTGATTTCCAGGCAACTCTTGATGTGGACCTAAATGGAAAAGTTCATATCGCTCTAACCAGTGGAACAACTCTTTTATCCGGACCTTTGAAATATTTTAATAATATTTCAGATACGTTTCAGGAAATACCAACAGGCGTGACAATTAATATCAGTTATCCAAGAATAAGAGTTGATGCTAGCAACAAGGTCCATATTATTTATCGAGCCACTTCCATGCTATACTATATAAATAATGTGACGGGTACATTTACTACTCCGGTAGCAATCACACCTGCAGGACAATTACCTGCTGGAATCCAGTCTTTAGAACTTGATGACCAGAACAGGCTCTATACAACTTATCAATCAAGTCAATCTGCCTCAGGTAAAGGATTTTATCTTCTCTTTGCTGAGAATGGAGTTTTTAATGACACTATTTTGATTGCTGATCTGCCTCCTGAATACGTAACCCGGAATTCGTCACAGGTTGTCACTAAAGGTAATGGTGATATTGCCATGTTTTACGCAGAAGGTGATGTGAGAAATGATACTGTTATTTGTGATATTTTTATGAAACGAGGAAATATTTATCAAATCGTGCCTGTTGAGATGAATTCGTTTAGCGCTGATGTTCACGGAAACAGTGTAAAACTAAATTGGATTACAATTTCAGAAAAAAATAATTATGGCTTTTATATAGAGAGAAGCCTCAGATTAATTAATAGACAGAATCAATGGGAGAAAATTGGTTTTGTTGAAGGCAGCGGAACAACCACAGAAACACAATACTACTGGTTTGATGATGTAGATATTTCTCAGGGGAATTATTCTTATCGTTTAAAGCAAATTGATTTTGACGGCACTAGTAGCTATTCAGAAATTATTGAAGTCAATATCGGATTCCCAAAAACATTTTCCTTGGAACAAAACTACCCCAATCCTTTTAATCCATCAACGGTGATAGCTTATCAGGTACACGCAAGTGTTAAATTAACTTTAAAAGTTTATGACTTGCTTGGAAGAGAAGTAGCAACATTGGTTGATGACTATAGAAACCCAGGTAAATATGAAGTTGAATTTTCCGCCAAAGGCGGATCTGTCTCCGGTGGAAATGCTCACAGTCTTCCAAGTGGAATATATTTCTATAAACTAGAAGTGGGTAATTTTGTAGATATAAAGAAGATGATTCTTTTAAAATAGTCTAACCCCAATGCTTTATTCAAGAATCCCTGCTGTTTTTCTTCAGCAGGGATTTTTTATTCAAATAAGTGCTCCGATTTTTAGTTTAATTGTTGCACAATTAGCAATTATTTTTTATAATCAAATTTAGAATATCAAACTTGAGGAGGCTGTTTGTGAAAATTCTTTCAACAATTACAATTATTCTTTTCTCTTTTTCCTTTTCGATTTCACTTGCTCAAACCGGATGGTACATCATTCCTGGCGTTTCCAATGAAACCATAAACGACTTAAATCAGGGTCCGGGAAATTTTTATTGGCTCGCTGGAAACAGCGGTCTAATTAAGAGGTCGAGTGATGCCGGGAAAAGCTGGAGTGAACTGATTACCGGTACAAGTAAAAACCTTAAAAAATTGTTTCAACCAACCAGCAACCAAATTTGGGCTGCTGGTGATTCGGGAACAGTAATTTTAAGTCTTAACTCAGGTACGGATTGGGATTTAATTAGTCCGGTAACTTCAGCAAACTTCAATTCAATTTTTTCAAGAGGCAGCGGTGTCGCTTACGTTGTCGGTGACAGTGGTAGCTGCTACTACACTGAGAATCTTGGTAGTACTTGGTCAACACGAACAGTTCCAACTAATGAAAACTTACATGATGGTATTGGACCAGTCTCCGGAACTTCATTAATCGCTCTTGTTGGAGGTAATAATGGAGTTATTTTTAAAACTACAGACGCAGGCCTTAATTGGGTTTCCATTGCAAGCGGAACTTCGGAGAATATTAATGTATTTGGGATTGGTCCGGGGCTTCTTTTCGCCGCTGGGGATAATGGAACAATGATAAAAACTTCAGACGCTGGCGATAGCTGGTCATCTGTTTCTGTTCCAACATCTGATGATTTGTTTTCAGTTGATGCCAGTAAACAAAACTCAAATTGGATAATTGCAAGTGGAACAAACGGAACAATAATTAAGTCAACTGATGCCGGAACAAGCTGGTTTTTACAAGCTACTCCGACTACTGAAAATCTTTATTGTGTATATGCTGCTTCAAACAGTGTCCACTTTGCAGGTGGGAACAATGGTATTCTTTTAAAGACTACTGATGGTGGCGGTGACCCGGTTAGTGTTGATAATGATTTAAGTAACCCGATAAGTTTTAACCTAGAGCAGAATTATCCAAACCCATTTAATCCTAGCACAACAATTAATTTTTCAATTTCCGAAGCCTCAAATGTTTCACTCAAAGTATTTAACTCATTGGGAGAAGAAGTTGAAACACTTGTTGCAAATAAATTAATTGCTGGTAATTACAAATATGATTGGAATGCAGAAGGATTACCAAGCGGAATATACTTCTATCAAATTAAAACAAGTCGTTTTGCGAAAACAAAAAAAATGATGCTGTTGAAATAATTGAATCGACAAATCAGTTTCTCAGATCTTAGCCGTTATATTTGGTAATATTTACTCCCGCCATAAATTGAGCGGGAGTTTATTATTTGCCGCTAATATCAATCAACTCTTCACGTTTACCGCTAATCATTTATATGTTGATACTGCTCTATAAGCTCAATATCTTTTTTTTGTTAATAACACGTATAAACATTTATAATCAATTTCATCAATATTCCAAGGAGGATAGAATGAAAAAACTAATATTAAGATCGGAATTAATATTTATAACGATCCTGGTTAGCCTGACATTTATTACAGCATGCTCACAAAAGAAAGACGAAGGAAAAATAGCAATAACCACTATGTCTTCGGAAGCAAAAAATGATTTTATGCAAGGTCGGAATCTTTTTGAGAAACTGCAACAGAGAGAATCGCTTCAGTATTTTGAAAATGCTATTGCGGAAGACAACGAGTTTGCTGCTGCTTATTACTACCACTCATTAGCAAATCCAACAGCCAAAGGTTTTTTTGAAGATCTTGATAACGCAGTAGCTTATGCAGACAAAGCTTCTGAGGGAGAAAGATTAATGATTCTCGCATTGCAAGCAGGTGTCGATGGAAACCAGCAACAGCAGGAAGGGTATTTGAAAAAATTGGTTGAGCTTTATCCGGATGATGAGCGTGCACACAGTCAGCTTGGCCAGTTTTATTTTGGTCAACAGGAGTACGACCTTGCTGTTCAACATTTAAAAAAATCAACTGAGTTGAATCCAAATTATTCTTCGTCTTATAATATGCTGGGTTACTCTTACAGAAATCTTGAAAATTATGATGAAGCAGAAAAATCATTTAAAAAATATATAGAACTGATTCCTAATGATCCAAATCCATATGACTCCTATGCCGAAATGCTTTCCAAACAGGGAAGATATGAAGAATCAATTGCGCAATATAAAAAAGCGCTTGAAATCGATCCAAATTTTTTCGCATCACGTATGGGTATTTCAAATAATCTGATTTATTTAAAAAATTACAACGAAGCGAAAATGAATTGCGATGAAAGCTATGCTATGGCTAAAAATGATGGAGAAAGAAGATTTGCATTATTTACAAAAACAGTCGCTTTCGTTGATGAAGGTGACATTGACGGAGCAATAATGGAAATGCAAAAACAGTATGATATTGCAAAAAATATTGATGATGCTTCGGCAATGACTGGCGACCTCAACACAATGGGCAATATTCTTTTTGAAGCTGAAAGATATGATGAAGCAAAAATGAAATATAAAGAAGCTCTTCAGGTAATGGAATCATCAAACCTCTCAGAGGAAGTTAAAGAAAATACCAGGAGACTAAACATATATAACAATGGTAGAATAGCGCTGATGACGGGACAAATAGGCACTGCAAAGAAAATGGCAAATGAATTCGCAACACGTGCGGACAATGCTAATAACACATTCCAAATTTGGCTTTCACATTATCTAAATGGATTGATTGCTCTTGAAGAAGATAATTACCAAATGGCAATCAGCGAATTTGAAAAAGCAAACATGCAAAATCCTCAAACATATTATTACCTGGCAGTTGCCTCTGCAGAAGCAGGTGATAATGCTAAAGCAGAAATGTATGCTGAAAAATGTGCAAACTTTAACTCATTAATAAATCTTAACCAGGCCTTTGTTCGCAATCAAGCCAACGAGATGCTTAACCCGATGTAATTGCGATTTTATAGGGCGGGGTTCATTCTCCGCCTTTTATTATTTGTTTCCCCTCCTCCAAAATTCTTTCAAATATTCCCTGATACAAAAAGATTACTGTATTGTTACACTATCGTGACAATTGATTTTTAAGTTGACTCCCGAACAATAATCAATTAATTATTTGAAAGGAGACTATTATGTTTAGATTGTATTACTTATCAATTATCCTGTTAGTATCCATTTTTTCTCTGCCTGTGATTGCCCAGGTTGATCCGGACACTGCTATGAAAGCAAGCATTGACAGGTTTAGTATGGAGGCGGGACATCTCTTCGTGCGAGATTCAAGTAATAACCTTCCTGGACCAAATGAACCTATTAATTTTGATATGGAACCGTTTTTTTCGAAGGGCCTGGGTCCTAACGGAGAATTTATTTCCTACTACAATTTTGATGTTATGCCGACAGAGCCGGCACCAATTTTTGTACTCTTTAGAGATGGTGAGCCAAATCCTGTGCCCGACCAGTTAAATATTGTTGATGATATCCCTGGAGATTTTGACTATAATGATTTTTGGAGAGTAAATAAGGTAACTGTCCCTCAAAATTATGTTGCAAATACTATTACAAAGTATTCTGAAATCATTGCAGGAAGTTATCCAATAGAGGAAACCGATATTATAGTAAACTGCCCGATTGTTCCAGATAGTTCAACAGCAATGTTAAGATATAAAACGAGCGAAGATCCAGGACTTACCCGCGGATGGTATGATACAAAAGTTGTTTTCTATTTCAACTTTGCTGAAAAAGCATTAATGGTCGATGGTTCTGGTATGGTTCCACTTTCACCAATATATGTTTGTTTTAACATAAACCCTGGTGAACCAGGTGGTGGACCCCCATCAGGATTTAAAACCGATTCTACAGGAAGAACACATAACGTAACTGCCACACTTCCGGAAGATATGTTATATTCGCCATTATGGTCTGTAAACATGTATGATAATGCCGATTTTGATATGGTCCATGACATTGCATCCGCTCAGATGGCTAACATACTTGTAATGGGTGCAGCAAATGTAAACTGCCCAGTAGTTGAAAACGAATCATCATCTGACGTAGAACCGATCAGCGGATCTTTCCCACAGGATTATGTTTTGGATCAAAACTATCCTAATCCTTTTAACCCATCTACAACAATAAGATTTTCAATACCGGAAAGCGATCTTGTATCAATAAAAATTTACAATAGTATTGGCGAACAGGTAGCTGAGCTAGTTAACCAGGTTTTAGCAGCTGGCACTTATAATGTTGACTGGAATGCGGAGAATAATCCAAGTGGAATATATTTTTATTCATTAGCTACAGAGGGTTTCACAAACACTAAAAAAATGATCCTACTGAAGTAAATAACTACTTATTCTGGTGGGGCCCACGGTAAATGCGTGGGTCCCGCTTGGAATTAAAGCCATCAATTCTTTATTTTTAAAAAAACTATACGATTATTACCCTCTATGGGAGGTACGGTAAATTATTACTTCTCCGTGAACTTTTCGTTATAAACAGATTGTATATTTGTTACTAAAAGAAAAAATTAAGTGAAAAAAGTACTAGTAATAGAAGACGATAAATCAATTGCAGATCTTTTAGAAATTCATTTGAAAGATTTGAATTGCGAAGTAACCACTATTCTCGATGGTGGTGAAGGACTAAAAACAGCCACAACCGATTATTTTGATCTGATTGTTCTGGATTTAATGCTACCAACAGTAAACGGTTTGGAAATCTGTAAGGAAGTCCGAAGAAAAGATATTTACACACCTATTCTTATGTTGACATCCAAATCAGAAGAGATGGATAAAGTATTGGGTCTGGAGGTTGGTGCCGATGATTACCTGACAAAACCATTTAGCATACGAGAATTTATTGCCCGCGCAAAAGCCATCTTAAGAAGAGTTGATGCCATACAAAAAGAGATTGGCAGCGACACAGACATTTCTGTAAGTGATCTTGTTATTGAAGCGTCAAAAAGAAAAGTAACAGTAAGAGGAGAAAGAATTGAACTGACACCAAAAGAGTTTGACCTTCTTCATCTTCTTGCATCACATCCGGGCAAGACATATACGCGGGAACAGCTTCTAAATATTCTATGGGGATATCAATACAATGGGTACGAGCATACTGTAAATTCTCACATCAACAGGTTGAGAAGTAAAATTGAACCCGATATATCCAAACCCAAATATATTTTAACTTCGTGGGGAGTTGGCTACAGATTTAATGAAGAAATAAGCTAGCGTAAATGAAAAAGTCTGAACAAAAAAAATATAGTTTTTTCTCAAGTCTTTACTGGAAGATAGCTGTTGTTTTCCTGTTCGCATTAATTATCATCTCCGTTGTTTACCTTTACATTGCTGCATTTACTGCAGAGATGTATTACCAGGAAGCAAGCCAAAGATTAAATGCAGAAGTTGCTCAGCATATAGCCGATGACTATCAATTTTTTATAGACGGTGAAACCAGCCAGGATGCCCTTAAAAATATCTTTCACCAAATAATGGTGATCAACCCGAGTATTGAGGTTTACCTTCTCGATACTAATGGTAAAATATTATCTTACTTTGCTCCAAACAAAGAAATAAAACTTGATTACGTTCCGTTGGAGCCAATCCATGAATTTTTGGAAGTTGGGGGTTCATCATTTGTGATGGGTCATGATCCAAAAAATGAGCAGCTCGAAAAAACTTTCTCAGCGGCTGAAGTATACGAGGGAGATGTTCTCAGAGGTTACATTTATGTCATTCTCGGAGGGGAAGAATATGAGAATGCTGCGCATTTTGTCTTTGGAAGTTATATTCTTCGGCTCGGTGTTCGTTCAATGACTATTACAATTATAGCTGCTGCTTTATTCAGTCTTATTGCTCTTGGCTTAATAACAAAAAATATGAGAAAAATTGTTTCGGTAGTACGAAGATTTAAGGAGGGTGATATAAAAGCCAGGATAAAATTAAAAAGCAAAGGTGAGGTTGGTGAATTTGCTAACTCATTTAATGAGATGGCAGATACAATCGTAAAAAATATTGATGAAATTAAAACGATGGATAATCTGCGAAGAGAACTTGTCGCAAATGTTTCTCATGACCTTCGGACTCCGCTTGCTACAATACAGGGATATATCGAAACCATTTTAATTAAAGCAGATACTCTTTCCGAAGATGAAAGAAAAAAATACATGCATACCATATTCAACAGCACCGAGCGGTTGAAGAATCTTGTTTCCGAATTATTCGAACTTTCAAAACTTGAAGCAAGAGAAACAAAGCCAAACCCCGAACCCTTTTCACTTGCAGAACTTGTTCAGGATATTCAGCAAAAAAATTCTCTTCTCGCAGAGGAAAAAAATATCAAGCTTGAAGTTAAGTTTCCTTTCGATCTTCCAATGGTTTATGCTGATATCGGGATGATGGAAAAGGTTATTCAGAATTTACTCGACAATGCTATTAAGTTTACTTCAACAAACGGAAATGTTTTAATTAAACTCTCTCCGCAGCAAAATGAAATACTCGTTGAAATTCAGGATACCGGGCAAGGAATTAGCCGGGATGAATTACTGCATATTTTTGATCGGTACCAAAGAAATCAAAGATCGGGACAAAAAGAAAACGAGGGTCTGGGGTTGGGACTAGCAATCGTTAAAAGAATTATGGAAGTTCATGAATTAGAAATTGATGTCGAAAGCGTTCCGGATAAAGGGACTGTATTCTCTTTCAATATTCCTGTTTACAAGAGTGGTGCCAAAATAGACAAACAAGTTGAATATATTTAATACTGCGCATATTCAAATCGACCCTCTGAAAGCACACTAAATTATTCCCATCTTTTGTGACAATTTTGTGATGACTTGCGTTGTTAATATTACGATTTTAAAAACAGTTATTTAAGATTTTCAAAAAATCATAAACGACTTTGAATTTTAAAAAACTCAAATATCATGCATGTAAAAAGCGGGAGTAAAAAATGAAGGGTGATTTAGTAAGCAATCGCTCTTCAATATCGTGAAGTAAATTAACACACATTTTCCTAAATAAATAATAGGTATTCAAAATGAAAAAACTGATTTTCACCTTAATCATCTCGACAATCTTCTCACTGGCCAATGCACAGTGGACTCGCACAAACGGTCCCGAAGGAGTTGCAGTTAGCACTCTTGCAAATATTAATGGAACCATTTACACAGGTACCGAAGTAAACGGAGTTTATGCTTCTACTGACGATGGAATAACATGGATATCTCGAAATGCTGGAATTGAAACTTATGGAATTTCTTCTATCATAAGTTATCAGGGATACATCTTTGCTGGAACATTGGGTGGTGGAGTTTACAGAAGTTCTGATGGCGGCTTGACCTGGACCGCTTCATCAAATGGTAATACACTCTATGTTACATCACTGGTTGCAAATGGTTCTTACATTTTTGCCGGCGCAGGAGGCCTGGGAGCTTATCGATCATCCGATAACGGTGTCACCTGGGAACAAAAACTAAACACGTTCGGCGTTGATGCTATGTGTAAAAGTGGAAATAAAATTCTAGCCTCTTCATCTAATTACACTTTTTACACAGTAGACAATGGTGAACACTGGGCGTACATTAACGCCCTAGATGGTGCTATTATCTTTTCATATTACACTATGGGAGATACGATATTTGCAGGGGGACAAACAAAAATTTATCGCTCTTTAGATAATGGAAATACTTTTACAACTATAAATCTGAATTTAGGTTTTAGTGTTGTAAATATATCAGCCTTTACATTTGTCAACTCAACATTGTATGCAGCCACATCTTTTGATGGAGTTTACAAATCGACAGACTTCGGGTTAAACTGGATTCCGTCAAACCAGGGAATGGGACCAAAAGATGTTCGTGCACTTAGCTTGACGGATGCATCGAGTTTAATTGCGGGAACTCATTATGTAGCAATGTACAGATCTACAGATTTTGGTGCATCGTGGAATAAATCCGTTACAGGTTTCCCCGCGGGAACTAGCATTCTTTGTCTTTTAGAAAGTGATTTAAGTATTTATGCTGGCACCCGTGATGGAGTATTCCGAACTGATAACAACGGAGATACCTGGACAAAGATGGGGGGAACAAATGATACAACTATGTATAGTGATATTTGGGCTATGTGTGAACATAATGGAGTAGTTTATGCAAGCATGCAGTTATACTTCGATGCGACTGTTTACAAAACAACAGATAAGGGTTCAACCTGGAATCGGTGTGGCGGGGCAGGTCTTCCATTCGGACTCTCATTTATTAAAGGTTTGGAAGGGAGTGGAAACAATATTGTAGCTGGTACCGATGAAGGTATTTATTATTCTTCCGATGGGGGAGATAATTGGCTTCCTACTAATGTACCAACTGTTCATATACCCAGCCTCGCTTCGAGCGGGAATTATGTTTATGCCGCAGTTCCTACTGGCGCCGGAGTATACCGTTCTACTAACAATGGTGTTAACTGGTCTATCTCGCTGCCGAGTACTGTTGATTATGTAGAAGTCGCTGCCTTAGATAATTACGCTTATGCAGGATCATTTTTTGCCGGTGCACGTTATTCATCAGCTTATGGAAGTGGCTGGTCCGTTTGTAATGGATTGCCAGCAGATGCATCAATCTTTGAGATTGGTCCTGTTGGAGACGGGATGGTTCTTGCCGGTACAGACTTATCTCCCAATTGGATTTATATATCAAACGATTATGGAAATTATTTTACTCCGTATAGTGAGGGTCTGTTTGAAAATGCTTCTGTAGAAGCTTTTACTGTAAATGAAACTTATATGTTTGCTGGTACTGATTATAACGGTGTTTGGAGAAGATACTTACCTGGAGTTCCTGTTGAATTTTCCTCGTTTACTGCAACCACTAATGAAAACAAAGTTTCACTCTTCTGGAAAACAGCAACAGAAACAAATAACTCAGGATTTGAAGTTCAAAGAAAGAATATAGATTGGGAAAGAATTGGATTTGTCGAAGGGAATGGAACAACAACGGAAGAAAATAATTATTCATTTATTGATGAAAATCTAACAGCAGGAAAATACCAATACAGGCTAAAGCAAATTGATTATGATGGAAGCTTTGAATTTTCAGATTTAGTAGAAGTTGAGATTTTAACGCCATTAGAGTTTTCACTTTCACAGAATTACCCTAATCCATTTAACCCAACAACAACTATTCAATATTTAATTCCAGAAAGTGGTAATGTGAAACTGGTAATTTATAATTCCGTTGGAGAAGAAGTTGCTACTTTGGTTAACGAACAGAAAAGTGCTGGAAGCTATAATGTTGAATTCTCTGCAGTAGATTTATCAAGTGGAATTTATTTCTACCAACTTAGGGCCGGTTCATTTGTAGAAACAAAAAAGATGTCAATACTAAAATAATAAGTTTAAGTCGAATAGGAATTCTTAAGAACTAAAAACATTAGTAGTTTCTTTGACTGCTATGTAAAAGGAGTAAATTATGAAAACATTAATTATGACATTGTTAATTCTGTTTTCCTTAGATTGTTATTCTCAGACTAGCTGGTATAATCAGACATCCGGAACAACCTCTCTGTTGCAAGATGTTTTTTTTATTGACCAGGATTATGGATGGGCCTCGGGCGGACATATAGTTCTACACACAACTGATGGAGGTGATACCTGGATAGAACAGTCAGCACCCCCAATATCGATATATTATATTGATGTCTTTTTCCTTGATCGAATGAATGGATGGGCCTGTGGAAATGATGCCAAGATCATTCACACTACCGATGGTGGAGATACCTGGGTGAACCAGCCAAACCCCTACACGTTTCCAAATCCGATATTGTATTCAATTTATTTCGCTAATGCAGACACTGGATGGGCGTTAGGAGGAGACCATGGAACATACCCATCATTTATTAGTTCACGAGTTATTCTCTACACTACTAACGGGGGAAGCACATGGGATTTTCAATATAATGTTAGTAATAAAGCACCAATATATTGTGCAAGCTTTATAAGCGAAACAAAGGTATTTGCTGCAAGTGAATCCGGTGAGGTTATGAGTACTTCAAATGGTGGAAA
>Ga0210074_1000132_pt1 | contig 30196 bp, 25 predicted proteins | sample China_Galinas_Co_FD_184860 | JGI IMG/M metagenome (GOLD analysis project Ga0210074, IMG submission 184860) | Wetland microbial communities from San Francisco Bay, California, USA, that impact long-term carbon sequestration -... | ecosystem: Environmental > Aquatic > Marine > Wetlands ... | reverse complement strand
AACCAGCAAAACCAGGATGAGCAAAAAGATCAGCAGAAACAAGACCAGCAAAATCAACAGCAGCAAGATCAGCAGAAACAGGATCAACAGCAGCAGCAATCTCAGGAACAAAAAGAGCAAGAGTTAACAAAACAGGAAGCGCAAAAAATACTTAATGCTTTAAAGGAAAATGAAAAGGATTTGCAGAAGCAGTTAAGAAAAGTTAAAGGTCAAAAAGTCAAGACGGAAAAAGATTGGTGAGAATTCAGGTCAAAGGCCAAATGTTAAACATCAAACGAAACTGGATTATACTTTTTACTTTTTGTCTAGCAGTTTTTGCTCAACAGACTAGTTATGCGCAGGAGTTTACCGCTTCAGTAAATGAAACAACTGTTGGTGATAATGAACGATTTCAAGTTTCATTTACTTTCTCTGGTCCTAGAATAAATAATCTTTCAAAGTTTACTCCTCCCGTATTCGAAAATTTTCTAATACTTTCAGGTCCAAATCAATCAACCAGTATTCAAATAATCAATGGTGCACAATCAGGATCATTAAGTTACAACTACGTTGTTCAACCAAAAAGTATTGGAACATTTACAATTGGTTCCGCAAGTATTGTCCAGGAGGGTAACACTTACAAAACAGATCAGATAAAAATTAAGGTAGTTAAAGGTGCAGACAAACCAAAGCAGCAAAAAGATGATGGACAAATATCGCAGCAGGAGATAGCAAAAAATCTTTTTATTAAAGCCTCAGTGGATAAAACAAAAGCTTACAAAGGTGAGCAGGTAAACGTAGTTTATAAATTATATACGCGTTTGAGCATTGCTTCTCAAATGGGAATAAACAAGCTACCGCAGTATCAGGGATTTTGGGCTGAGGAGTTAGAAACTCCCGGTAACATATCTTTTAAAACTGAAATAATTGATGGAAAACAGTTTCGTGTTGGCATTCTGAAAAAGGTTGCCTTGTTTCCAACTCAGACTGGTAGTCTGGAAGTAACACCGTTTGAATTAACAGTTCCAATTGAAATCCAAAAACAAAGGGGTGGAAAAACTATATGGGATGATTTCTTCGGCGATCCCTTCGGTAGATCACAGATTTATGAATACAATGCAAAATCAAATGTTGTTAAAGTTGATGTAGAACCATTACCTCAGGGCCAACCTCAATCGTTTAATGGAGCGGTCGGTGATTTCTCTTTCAATGCAAAGCTTAATAGCACTACAGTTAAATCCAATGAACCATTAACCCTTAAGTTAGATATTTCCGGAAAAGGAAATATTACTTTACTTCAAATGCCAGAGCTAAATCTTCCGAATGGATTTGAAAAATATGAACCAAAAATTAATGAACAGGTAAATCGAAGTAATACCATCTCCGGAACGAAAACGGGTGAATATTTATTAGTCCCAAGAGTTGTTGGAATCAGAGAAATCCCTCCAATTGAATTTTCCTTTTTTAATCCTTCAGCTAAAAAATATGTGACTCTGAAATCTGAAAAATTTAGTATTGATATTAAACCCGGTGATAAGCAGGCATCAATTGAAGTTTCAGGAAAAGAAGATATTAAAGAACTTGGAACCGACATAAGATTCATCAAAACTTCATTTAGTGATATTCAAAAGAAAGAGAATTATTTAATCAACTCAACGGGATTTTTGATTGCAAGTTTGCTTCCAATAATCCTTGGAATTAGTATTATCGGATGGAAGAGAAGGTATGATAAAATTCATGGTAATGTAGTTCTTCTAAAGTATCAGAAAGCGCAAAAAGTTGCAAAGAACAGGCTAAAGACTGCAAAGAAATTGATGGACACCCAAAGACACAAAGAGTATTATACTGAGCTTTCGAGTGCATTATTTGGTTATCTGGAAGATAAACTTCACATTCCAAAATCTGAATTCACTATCGAAAGAGCTTCTGTTGATTTGAAACGATTTGAGATTTCGGACGATCTTATTTCTGATCTAAAATCGAGTGCAGGAAAATGTGAATTTGTAAGGTTTGCTCCTGGTGCTGAAAAATCTTCTGCAATGCAGGATATGTATGATGAGATTGCTGATGTGATAATAAATCTGGAAAAAAATATTCCTGGTAAGAAAAATGTTTAATTCTATTGAGAATATATTTAATTGGTTTTCCTTTTCGTTAGTATTTCTGATGATAATTTCATTTACGATGTTCGGACAAAGTGTTGAAGAATCAATGCAACAAGCAGGAGAGCATTATCGTAAAGGTCAATTTGATGAGGCAATTGAAATTTATGATCGGCTGCTTAATGAAGGATATGAGGGAACATCACTTTATTTTAATCTTGCAAATTCTTATTACAGAATTGGAAAGCTAGGGGATGCAATTCTTAATTATGAAAGAGCATTAAAACTTTCTCCTTCGGATGAAGATGTTAAACACAATTTGGCTTTTGCAAATCTCAGCACAATAGATAGAATTCAACCGCTGCCAACTTTTTTTCTTTTTCAATGGTGGGAATCGATTCTTGCTTCACTTACGGTTAATGGATGGACTTATTTAGCGTTTATCATGTTTATTTTGCTAATCATATCAATTGTGATTTACTTTTTCGCAAAGACAATCTTTCAGCAAAAATTAATTTTGTTTTCAGGGTTGGGAATACTAGGCTTCTTTCTTGTTGTGCTCTCACTACTTATAGTTAAAATCAATCGGGAAGAAAATGTAATAAACGGCGTAGTGATCGAACAATCTGTAACAGTTAAAACTTCACCTGATGAAAAAAGCACAGATGCTTTTGTAATTCACGAAGGATTAAAGGTTAATCTGGAAGATAAACTAGATAATTGGGTAAAGATAAAATTAGCTGATGGAAAAGTTGGATGGATTGAAAATGGTGCAGTAGAAAAAATATAATCCCCCTTAAATCGTATACACTTCAAAATTGCTTACATAAACCCCTTTAAGTATTTTTGTTACCATGGATAAAGGTAAAAAATACAATAATATAAAATTAGCTATAGGAATAATTGAAGGAATCGTTTCATTCATCCTGATTCTTCTTTTCGTCTGGCTTGGGTACAGTAAAGAACTCGAACTTTATCTTTCAGAATATTTCCCAAATGAGTATTTGCTCTTCCTTGCATTTTTGTTTGTTATAGGTTTTGCAGGATCAATATTATCTTTCCCAATAAGTTACTACACTGGCTATTATTTGGAACACAAATACAATCTTTCAAATCAGACATTCTGGAAATGGATTTTGGAAGGATTAAAAGGTCTTTTAGTGTCTCTCATCATTGGCGTTCCCATTCTTCTTACTTTTTACTTTTTTCTTATTTACTTCGCAACGATATGGTGGCTGCCTTTTGCAATAATTATGTTTTTTATTTCTGTTGTACTTGCACAAATTTTTCCAATTCTAATTTTCCCTATCTTTTATAAGATAACTCCTGTCGATAACGAAAGTTTGAAAGAACGAATTAAGAAACTTGCACAAAATGCCAAATTGAAAGTTCAGAATATTTACCGCTTTGATATGAGCAAGAATACAAAAAAGGCTAATGCTGCTTTTACGGGATTGGGAAAAACAAAAAGAATTATCCTTGGGGATACATTACTGGAAAATTTTTCTGAGGATGAAATTGAAACTGTCATTGCACACGAGCTTGGACATTTTAAGAAAAAACATATTATAAAAAATATTTTAATCGGAACAGCGTCAAGCTTCCTTACTCTATATTTGATAGCAATGCTATATCAGAATTCATTGAACTGGTTTGGATTCAACTCGATCACAGAAATCTCAGCACTTCCATTACTTGCACTTTGGTCAATGTTGATAGGATTAATTCAATCACCACTTGGCAATATTCTCAGCAGAAAGTTTGAATATGAAGCAGATGAATATGCAGTAGAAGAAACAAAAAATCCATCAGCATTTAAAAATACTCTTGAGAAATTAACAGAACAGAATTTGGGAGACAAAGAACCGCATCCTTTGGTAGAGTGGTTTTTTTACAGTCATCCTTCAATAAAAAACCGCATAAATGCAATAGAAAAACTTGCAGTGGAGAAGCACATTCCAATTCATCAGCAACCAGAGTTGGAAAGCACACAATGATTACAGCTTTAAGGATATTCCTAATTGTTATTCACACTTTTATCTGTTCTATTTTCGCAATGATTTTTGCACTGACCGATAGGAGCCATAAACTTTATTTCAAACTATCTAAATATTTTTCTGGTGGAGTTCTCTGGCTAAGCGGGATTAAGCTTGAAATAACTGGACTTGAAAACTTTGATAAAAATAAAACGTATGTTTTTGTTTCTAATCATTCCAGTCAATATGATATTGTTGTCCTTCAAAAAACAATTCCAAATAGGATGGCGATGGTTTTTAAAAAAGAACTTGCAAAAATTCCTTTTTTTGGTTGGCAACTAGCAATGGGACCTTATGTAATGATAGACAGAGAAAATTATGAGAAAGCATTAAAGAGCATCGATGAAGCAAAAGAAAAAATGGAAAAACAGAATATTTCTATTGTTGTTTTTGCTGAAGGTACCAGAAGCAAAACAGGTGATATTCAGTCATTTAAAAGAGGTGCTTTTAGGTTGGCAACTCAGGTTGGTTATCCGATAATTCCAACAACAATTGTGGGATCAAATAAAATAATGCCGAAAGGCACTTTTAAAATCAAAAGAGGAACTATAAAAGTACATTTTGATGAACCCATTCCTGCCGAAGGAATTAAATCCAGACAGGAAGAGATTGATTTGATGAATAGAGTAAGGGAAGTAGTATTACAGAATCATAATTGATATCATCATTAATTCAAAGTAAGTTTAAAACATCATTCCTGCGAAAGCAGAAATCAATAATAAGATTACGGATCTCGTTTTGCTCATCCGGAATGACAAAGAATAATTAACTTTTTAAGAAAATGATTATTGGAATTATCCCCGCACGTTTTGCCTCAACACGATTATTGGGAAAGCCATTAGCTTCTATTGGTGACAAACCAATGATTCAGCATACTTATGAAAGTGCATCCAAATCGAAGTTGATTGAAAAATTAATACTTGCTGTTGATGATGAAAAAGTTGCTTCAGTAGCACGTGGTTTTGGTGCAGATGTAATCGAAACTCCAAAAGAAATTGTAAGTGGTTCTGACAGGATTGCCTATGTGTCAAAAATTTACAAAGAGGCGGATATAATAGCCAACATTCAAGGTGATGAGCCGTTTATTCAAGGTGAAATGATTGACCAGGCGATTGAACCGTTGCTCTTTGATAAGACCATCGAAGTTACGACTCTGATGAAACACATTCAAACAACTAAAGAACTTCATTCCCCTGATATTGTCAAAGTTGTATTCGATTACAATAATTATGCACTTTATTTTTCACGTGCGCCAATTCCGTTTACGAGAAGCGCTCAATCTGATTCTGCAGCCTTAGAAATTACTGATTACTACAAACACATAGGATTATATGTCTTCCGAAGGAAAGCATTATTAAAATTTACCGGCTTGAAACAGACAGATTTAGAAAAAACCGAAATGCTTGAACAACTTAGAATGCTTGAAAATGGGATAAGAATAAAAGTTGTCGAAACTGAATTTGAAAGTATTAGTATTGACACGCAGGAAGATCTGAAACGAGCCAGAACTTATTACAAATGGCTTCAAAAAAGTGAGAAGGAGAAATGAAAGTCCCAGAAAAATTAAACTTAGCTCATATTCCAACTCCTCTCGAAAAAATTAGATTCCGATCAAGTCGGAATGACAGCCGTGGAGAAGAATTTTTAATTAAGCGAGATGACTATACAGGTTCAGATTTTCTTGGAAATAAAATCCGGAAGCTCGAGTATTTACTTTTCGAAGCTAAAAAATTAAAATCAGATATAATTTTTACCAGTGGTGGTGATCAGTCAAACCATGCACGAGCAACGGTTTCCGCCGCAGCAAAGCTCGGAATAAATACCAGATTATATTTATGGGGGAAGGACAATAAAGAGTCAGATGGAAATCTTTTCCTAGATAAAATGTATGGGGCCGAAATTATCTTTTTGAATGAAAGAGAATATTTAAATGTTGATGAAATAATGACGAGGGATAGACAAAAGCTGGTGAAAAAAGGGAAAAAAGTTTATGTTATTCCTGGTGGTGGATCATCAACTTTAGGAATTTGGGGATATATTAATTTTGTAAATGAACTTAAGAAACAGATCGATTTAAAAAAAATTGAAGGAATTTTTTGTGCTTGTGGTTCGGGAGGAACTGCTGCCGGTATTTTACTTGGAGCTGCTTTAAATAATCTAAAGTTAAAAGTATATGCTGTGAATGTGTTAGAGCCAACAGAAGTTATTAGAAAAAGAATTCTTCAGCTTGCAGAAGGTAGTATTCTTGATTTTAACCTGAAGTGTAGAATGAATTCTCAGTACTTGGAAATAATAGAAGGCTATTCTAAGGAAGGCTATAAAAACATTTCAAAAGATAAAGTGAAACTGATAACGAATTTTTCTAAATCCACCGGAATTCTTTTAGATCCGGCTTATTCCGGTAAAGCCTTTTGTGCGTATAACGAAATTATCCTTAAGAAGGGTAAAGGAAGTAAAGTGATTTTTCTTCATACTGGTGGAATTTTCGCAACATTTTCGAAGAAGAAAAATTATTTGGAAGGTTCAAAAAATAAAATCAATTCATTGTCTTAAAAATCAATTAACACTATTTTTAATGTATGGAATGTATCTTTTGTAATATAAATGACAGGAAATCTGAAGCCGAAATTATTTTCGAAGACGAACACATCTTAGCCTTCCTCGATATTCAACCTGTTAATTACGGTCATACTTTGGTGATACCAAAAAAACATTACGATAACTTTCTTACTGTACCGAAGGATGAATTAGATAAAATAACTCATGCAACTCAATTTATTGCAGGTGTTGTAAAACGCAGTCTAAATGCAGATGGTTTTAATATCATCTCAAATAACGGACAATCAGCAGGACAATCAGTCTTTCATTTTCATTTCCATATTATTCCCCGATTCAAAAATGATTTTTCTTTGCGACCTGCAGTAAAAAACTATACTTCAGGTGCAATGCATGAATATGGGAATAAAATTAGATCAATTCTCAGCAAATACAAGGATATTTACAATGGATAAAAAAATTAGGGTACTAGTTGCTAAAGCAGGTTTGGACGGTCACGATCGTGGTGCAAAAGTAATTGCTGCTGCGCTAAGAGATGCTGGAATGGAAGTTATCTATACCGGACTAAGGCAAACACCTGAGATGATTGTCGAAGCCGCAATACAGGAAGATGTCGATGTTATTGGAATCAGTATTCTTTCGGGAGCTCATATGACCATTTTACCGCGAATAAAAAACTTGATGAATGATAAAGGTCTTGATGATGTATTGCTTACAGGTGGTGGTATTATACCTGAAGAGGATATTAAAAAATTAAGCGATCTTGGTGTTGGTGAGTTGTTTACTCCTGGTGCATCAACAAAGAATATTGCGGAATATATTAAAGAGTGGAGGAATAATAATCCACGCAAGAATTAATTTTAATTAAAATTATCTCAACTTATTATGAGGTTTATTATGAAAAAGTTCTTACTTTTTTATTTGCTAATCGTACCCTTTCTAACCTATTCCCAAACTCTTCTGGAAACAGTGGATATGCCCGCAGAAACATTTTATAATTACGGATATGGAATGGTTTATGAAAACGGCAAGTACTGGATTTCATCAAGTTCTAGCTCTGCCGGAAATGGATTAATCAAAGCAGTTAATAGCTCGGGGATTGAAGTTGATCAGTTGCCCATAAACTATCCTACGATGAAAAATTCACAGGGCTTAACATTCGATGGCACAGACTTCTGGTATGTTGAAAGAAAAACTGCCAGATGTGATATTTTTAAAGTAACATCCACAGGTATTGTTATAGACTCTATTCTTGGTTCAGATTTGTTTGGCTCGAGCGTTTATATGGGAGGAGCAGCCTGGGATGGTACGGGACTTTGGATTTCGGTTTATTATCCTGATACAAAAGCGGGCTTGTACGAAATTAACGTAGCAGCAAGAGCTATAGTTGATACAATTCCTGTTTTCGGATTACAACCTCAGGGTATTACTATAAAAGGAGATACTCTTTTGTATGTAATGGATGGATTCCAGGGAGATGATGAAAAAGTTTATGCAGTAGATCTTGCAACTGAAGATACATTGTTTTCGTTTCACGTTCCGGAAACTCCTTCTTTAAGACAGAATCCAAAGGGACTTGCGTGGGATGGGACTTACTTTTGGTTGATGGCTGAACCCGTTGGTGCAAGTTCAGGAAGACAATTATTCAAGTATGATCTTGGTGGAAGTGGAACACCTCAAATTGTAGTATCACCGATGAATCTTTATTTCCCAAACACAACTGTAGGAACACCCACAGATCTTGTCCTTGGAATTTATAACACTGGCAGTGCAACTCTTACGGTAAATTCATTGAACATTAATAATAATATTTTTACTTATTCAGGTGTAACTCCTCCGTTTGATATTAGTGCCGGAGGTTCACAGCAAGTTACAGTTACTTTTTCACCAACTGATTATAGTTACTATAATGGAATTTTATCAATTAGCTGTAATGATCCTGTGAACCTAAATGTTGATGTTGGCGTAGGGGGTCAGGGAGTTTTAGATGGTGCACGAATTGGTCTCTCTCAGGATATGCACAATTATGGTGATGTTTGGGTTGGTGAAGAAGGAATCGCTTTTTGGGATTTTGAAATTTTCAATATGGGAAATCAAACATTGGATATATCTGATTTGCAGTTTAATCTTCCCGAATTTACCCTTAGTCAGGTGTCAACTCCTTTCCAGATTTTCTCGACTGACACTGTGCATTTAACTGCTTACTTTTATCCGACACAAGTCGGAACCTATCTTGATACATTAAAAATCAGTAACAATGATTTAACAAATCCGGTTGCAAATATTGCAATGCAGGGGAATGGTGTGTTCAATCAATATGGATATGGTTATACGTTCTGGCAATATTTTGTACCTGAGCATCCAAACTCCAGCAGTGCAGAGCCAAGAGTAGAAGGACTTAAGCCAATTAATGACATAACTGGGGATGGAGTTCCTGAGGTAATTATCTCAACAGAAAATTACTGGACAATGTGTCTTGATGGAGCAGCATCAGGCGAATCTTTTCCTTTATGGATTTTTACAACCTACATTACAAATTTTAATGCTGGTTCAATAGGTGCTAATTTTGAATATGGTGTCCAAGATGCAATCCAAATTGCCAATGATTTAAACGGTGATGGCTACAATGATGTTGTAATTGCAACAGGTGGTGGTAATGAACATGTCTATGCCCTTGATGGTACAAATGGCGAAATAATTTGGAAATACGGTGATGATATTAACTATAGTCTTGGCGATTTTGAAGCAGTCGATGTTCAAAGAGATTTTACTGGTGATAATGTTGAAGATGTTCTTGCTATTGCTGATGGTAACCAGGGTGGAACAGGCTACAAGCGAGCATACTTATTTAACGGAACAGATGGGAGCATAATTTGGCAGCATTTTTATCCTGGTCCAAATCCATCATTTGGCAAAACAATAATTTCAATTGATGATATAAATTCTGATAATCTTCCGGATGCAGTTATTGCCTATGGAAATAATGGAACTACGAATCAAGCTGTCAGAGCACTTGATGGTACAAATGGTCAAACTATCTGGACACGAGAGATGATCGATTATGAACCAAAGGAATTATTAGAACTTCCTCTGCCCGCTGGTGGTTCTGATGTAATCGCAGCAGAATATTTTAGTAAGATACACAGACTGAACGGAACTACCGGAGAGATTATTTGGACCTACCCATTAGGCGCAGGTGCAGGAGTAATTCAGATTGATTTAATACAGGATTTAGATAATGATCAGATCCCTGATTTACTTATTGCTTCGTTTGCTGGAAATGGATTCAATGTTTTAAGTGGAGGAAGTGGCACTCAAATTTGGTCCTGGCAAATGGATTTTCAATTTGGTGTTTCCTCTATTCCTGATATTGACAATGATGGATTTGAAGATGTTCTGGTAGGTTCCCGGGATAATAATTTATATTGTATCAGCGGTCAAGGAAATAGATTGCTATTCAGTCATCTTTTTTCTGATTGGTTATATACTGTAAACGTAATGCCCTCAATCGATGGAAATTTCAGCTATGAATTATTGGCTGGTACAAGAAATGGAATTGTTGCTTCATTTTCTGGTGGAACAATTGCTATTCCGGTTGAGCTAACTTCTTTCACTGCTAATCAGGAAAATGGTAATGTTCAATTAAACTGGTTAACTGCAACGGAGAATAATAATTCGGGATTTGAAATTCAGAGAAGCAGTTCAAATTCTGATTTCGAAAATATTGGATTTGTCCCCGGTTCCGGAACTACTACTGAATCAAGAAGTTATTCATATATTGATGAAAATGTTTCGACTGGAATTTATAGTTATAGATTAAAACAGATAAATTATAATGGGAATTATGAATATTCAGATGTAGTTGAAATTGAGGTTGGTACTCCGAATGAATTTTCGCTTGAGCAAAACTTTCCGAACCCATTTAATCCGACAACGACAATAGTATATTCAATAATGGAAAAAGGATTAGTAAATCTAAAGATTTTTAATATTCTTGGTGCTGAAGTAAAAACACTTGTTAATGCAGATCAGACACCGGGTCATTATAGCCTTGAGTTCAATGCATCTTCTTTGGCAAGTGGAATTTATTTTTATACTTTGCAATCAGGTGAGTTTATTTCAACAAAAAAAATGATTTTGTTAAAGTAAGCTACCAGCTAAGATTTTAAAATTGTTTTAACATCTTCCAGTCTTCCCTCAGGAATAAGAATTTTTTCTTTCCCGCTGGAAGACTGTTTTGATTTTATACCTTTTTCTTCAAGCATACTAATTGCTCTAGTTGCTATAACTTCATTTTCAAACCGAAGTTCTAAAAGTGGGACACGTTTTACTGATAAACTATCGGATAAATTTATTCCACATATGCGGCAGGTTTCCGAATCGAATTGAGGAATAGACTCAAATTCGGATAAATAATCTTCAAACTCTTTCAGGTCAGTATCCAGAGTTACATCTTTCTTGCATTTTATTCAATCCCGAATTGTCCGCTGAATTCATAAATATTTTCATTTTGATTGCTTATTACTTTAATAAGATAATGATTTGATAAAGGGACCTCGAATGGAATCTTCCACATAAAGCTGCTATTATTTTCAATATCCTTAGCGATTGTAAATTTAAACTCATTTTTTCTGAAAAGTTGCAGCTTTATTTTCTGAATTCCGGAAGCAAACCATTTTATTTCAATTGTATCGCCCGGACTTTTGATTGTACCAAATTCGGGATTCGTAACAACTATTTTAGCAGGTTCGAGTGGTGGTTGAACAATTGATTGTGGTTGCGTCCTATCTCCAAAGATATCTCTACAACCAGATGTCATTAATAAACAAAAGATAAACACTGCTATGATTAGATTTATTGATTTCATAATTCCTTCTGATAGCAAAAAAAGTGAAATAAACGATAAATTTCAAGTCGTCAATTTTAAAATTACTCTGAAATAACTGTTTTAATTTTTGAAGCTGGTCTCATTTTTATTCATTTTTCGAATAAATTTTAATAAAAATCATTGATTTTGAGCCATAAATGAAGTCGATTGATGGCACGTAAATTGGCTATTTCGATGTGCATCATATGTTCTCTCCTTATAACCCCTGCAACTCACCAGAAGTTGAGGGGTTTTTTTTTGATACATCTCAACTGAAAAATTATTACTAAAATATTATTTCAAATTATATTATTCATTCTCTTCCAAAAAAATTAATTATCTGAAAGGTTCAACTAATTCTTAGCCTTGATATCTAGAAAACCCTAAAGTAACTAAAAACAAGCCTTTCTAAAGGGTTTGTATTTCGTTATATTTGCTTCCAATTTTTCAAAAATTAATGGATAAAATGATAGATTTAAAGAGTTTAAATCCCGCACAAAAAAAAGCCGTCGAATTTAAGGGCGGACCTCAAATGATTGTTGCCGGTGCCGGATCCGGAAAAACAAAGGTTCTTACGTTCAAAGTTGCATATCTGTTAAAACATGGTCTAAAACCTGAATCGATTTTGGCTCTGACATTTACTAACAAAGCTGCAAATGAAATGAAGGCACGTATTGTTGAACTTGTCGGTAAAAAGGCTGAATCTATCTGGATGGGGACCTTTCATTCAATCTTCGCCAGAATTTTAAGAGTCGAAGCAAAAAATATCAGCTACAAAAGTAATTTTTCCATTTACGATACCGAAGACTCTTATTCTCTTGTCAGTAACATTATGACAAACTTCAATATCGAAATAGAAGGGTTAACTGTTAATTCGGTTAGACACAGGATAAGTTATTTAAAAAATCAAATGATTATGCCTGATGAGTATAGGAAGCAAATTTCAAAAAATAAAAAGGAAGAAAAGATAGCAGAAATCTACGAGGAATATCAGAAAAGACTAATAGCAAATAACGCAATGGATTTTGAGGATTTACTCCTGAAACCGTTGGAACTCTTTAAATTAAATTCGAAAGTATTGAAAAAATACAAAAGCAGGTTCTCTTACATACTCGTAGATGAATTCCAGGATACGAACAAAGCTCAGTACGAATTAATTAAAACACTGGTTTCAAGAACTTGCAAGGTAACGGTAGTGGGTGACGATGCACAGAGTATCTATAGCTGGAGGGGTGCGAATATCGGTAATATGCTAGATTTCAAAAAAGACTTTAAAAGTCATAAGGTATTTAAACTTGAGCAAAATTATCGTTCAACAAAAACAATTCTGTCAGCAGCTGATTCTGTAATCAAGAATAATAAAAATCAGGTAACAAAAACTTTATGGACAGAAAACAATGATGGGGAGCAACTTACTTTAATTCGTTGCGCCGATGAGAAAGATGAAGCATTTCAATTAGCAAAATTTATCAAAAAAGAGATTAGTAAGAAGAAAATGTCCTATAAAGATTTTGCTATTCTTTACAGAACAAATGCGCAAAGCCGCGCACTTGAAGACATTTTCTATAAGGAGAAAATTCCTTATATAATAATTGGCGGTGTTGAATTTTACAGAAGAAAAGAAGTAAAAGATGTAATTGCATATTTGAGGGTTATCGCAAATCAAAATGATGAAGAGAGTCTTTTGCGGATAATGAATTTTCCGCAGCGTGGAATTGGAAACACAACCGTAACTCGCATGATTGCATTTGCAAGAAAACATAATTTAACTCTATTCCAAACAATGAACAGGGTTTTTGAAGTTATTGATATCAAAGAGAGAATCCAGAAGAACGTTAAAGGATTCAGAGTTCTTTTAGAGAAATATATAAATTTAAAAGATACACTATCTGTTGGTGAACTTTCATTAGCTTTAATTGATGATTTGGGTTTGGTTAAAATGTTTAAATCCGAACATACACCTGAATCACAGGTTAGACTTGAAAACATTAATCAGCTAATGGCAGTTATATCGGAATATTCAAAAGAAAATAAAAACGCAAAACTGGATCAATTTCTTGAGGAAGTATCACTTGTTTCTGACATCGATATGAAAGACGATGATAAAAATGTTGTTACGTTCCTTACCGTTCATAGTGCAAAAGGTTTGGAATTCCCGATTGTGTTCCTCTCAGGACTTGAAGAAGAAATATTTCCCCTAGCAAACAGGTTTAGTGAAGATTCATCGGTAGAGGAAGAAAGAAGACTCTTCTATGTTGCACTAACACGTGCACAGCAGAAAGTTTATCTATCACACGCAAGAAGCCGTTATCGTTTCGGCGAAGTAGCTTATCAAAGCCGCTCCCGTTTTATTGATGAAATTGTTGACTCTGCACTTCAGGAGATTAATGGGGGAATTGGTAGAAAGGCTAATAGAAAAACAAAGAAAGAACTGTTTTACGAATACTTCAATTCAGTTAATTATGAAGATTTCGATCAGGACAATAAAGTGGTGAGGATTGGTAGCAGGGTTATGCACGAAAAGTTTGGATTGGGGAAGGTTACAGATGTAACGGGAAATGGTGATTCGCTTAAAGCTACTGTAGCCTTCGAAGGCAATAATGTACGACAACTGATGTTAAAATTTGCCCGGTTAAAAATTCTTCATTAATAATTAGTGAAATATAATATCTGACTTTCGTTAAAAAGTCAAAAAAGGAAAGAACATAATATGTCAATTGCTCCGAAGAAGTTAGCAATTTTGGTTGGGGGAGGACCCGCACCAGGAATAAACAGTGTAATAGGTGCAGCTACTATACGTGCTGCTGTTGAAGGTATTGAGGTTTTGGGTATTAAGGACGGTTTTAAATGGTTAATGCAGGGGGACACAACACACTTTAAAGAATTGACAATTCATAACGTAAGCCGAATTCATTTCAGGGGTGGTTCTTATATTGGCATATCAAGGGCAAATCCCACAAAGGATGAACAACATCTTGAAAATACAGTAACTTCGCTTCTTCGTCTTGATGTTGATAAATTAATTACTATCGGTGGTGACGATACGGCTTTTAGTGCATTAAAAGTAAATGAAATGGCAGCCGGGAGAATAAGAGTTGTGCACGTTCCAAAGACAATTGATAATGATCTGGATCTTCCACACGGTATTCCAACATTTGGATTTCAAACAGCAAGACACATTGGTGTCGAGATAGTAAAAAGTCTGATGGTTGATGCACAAACAACTTCGCGCTGGTATTTTATTGTGACCATGGGAAGAAAAGCTGGTCATCTTGCTTTAGGAATTGGTAAAGCCACAGGTTCAACTTTAACTTTAGTGCCTGAGGAATTTCCGGGAGAAACTATAAGCCTTACTCAAGTTGTTGATGTTTTGGTCGGATCAATTATAAAAAGAATGAGTTATGGCAGAGCAGACGGCGTTGCAATTTTAGCCGAAGGTATTGTTGAAAGATTAAAAATTGATGATCTCGATCAGTTAGTGGATATTGAAAGGGATGCACACGATAATATAAGAATTGCTGAAGTTAATTTTGGTGAAATTCTTAAGATGAAAGTTCAGGAAAAACTTAAAGAATATGGAATTAAAATAACAATAGTAGCAAAAAATATAGGTTATGAATTAAGATGTGCTGACCCTATTCCTTTCGATATGGAATATACCCGTGATCTTGGTTTTTCAGCATCTCAATTTCTTCTTGCTAACGGAAGTGGAGCAATGATTTCAATCCAGAACGGCAGATTTGTCCCCCTTTATTTTAAAGATATTCTTGATCCGGTTACAAACAGAACAAAAGTAAGAATGATAGACCCAAGTTCGGAATCATTTTACATTGCAAGAAAATATATGCTGAGATTAAACAAAACCGATTTTGAAGACCCACATGAACTGGCAAAACTCGCGGCTACAGCAAATCTTTCCGTTAAAGAATTTAGGAAGAAATTTTACTATCTGATAGAAAAAGATCTTCTCTACAGACATATCGAGGATGGAAATATCTCATTTATTACAAGTGAAAGTAATATTGTTCACAAAGTTCTTTCAACTCCAAAACAAAACGGGGAAGTTATAGATTAGACTTCTCTATTTATTTTCTGAGTTTTCTGGCAGTTTTTTATATTCCATGTGATCTATACTGAAATATTCTTTCGTCATTTTCTTTAGTAAACCAGAAAGTAAAATGATGGATATCAGGTTTGGGAAAGTCATAAATCCAAGTGCAGCATCGCCGAATGCCCACACTGCTTCAAGTTGAGCAATTGCCCCAATGAAAACGAATATAAGATAAATCCATTTGTACGGAACGATTGCCTTCTGCCCGAACAGATAGTTTGCGGACCTGTCCCCATAGTAAGACCAACTAATTGCTGTTGAAATCGCAAATAAAAGTACAGCAAGAGTAACAATTTTATCACCGTAGCCAAATAGCCAGCTTAAGCCTTCCTTAAAAGCAAAAGAAGTTAGAATGCTGCTGTTCATTAATTCACCAGCAAAGTTTGAATCAATTCTTGAAACGTAAAATTCGGTATGATGCCATGCGTCAGTTACAATTATAACAAGACCAGTAAGTGTGCAAATTATTATAGTATCGATAAATGGACCAAGCATTGCAACGGTACCTTCTCTTATCGCATATTTGGTCTTAGCTGTCGAATGGGCAATTGCAGCACTTCCCTGACCAGCCTCATTTGAGTATAAACCTCTTTTCACGCCCCAAAGCATTGTATTCAACATAACTAAAAAACCTCCACCAACTGCACCTGCTATTTGTGCCGGAGGATTAAAAGCCATACCAAAAATTAAATTAAAACTTTCGAGTATTCCCGAATTGTAATAAATTAGAATTAGTGAGGCTGATATGACATAAAAAACTGCCATGATCGGAGCGAGGTATCCTGTTACTTTTCCAATTCTTCTAATTCCTCCGATGATCACCATACCAACCAATACTGAGATTAATACTCCATTGATCACCTGTTGGATTGAAAGGTCAAATCCGCTAAACAAGTTATGTTTAGCGGTAAGAAAATGTGCAGGACCCAATATTTGTACTGCTTCAGAATATATTTGATCCGAAAGCGTAAAGGATTGGATAGCATTACCCGTTGCAAATGAACAGATAACCGCAAAACAAGCAAATGCAATAGCCAGCCATCTCCAATTAACACCTAGTCCCTTTTCAATTGTGTACATCGGGCCACCGGAAGTATGTCCGTCTTCATTTATATCTCTGTATTTGAGGGATAGGGAACATTCTGCAAATTTAAGTGTCGTTCCGAAAAAAGCAGTTACCCACATCCAGAAAAGAGCTCCCGGTCCACCGTAATAAATTGCAGTTGCAACTCCAGCAATGTTACCAATACCAACAGTTGCAGATAGGGCTGTTGTAAGTGCTCTGAAATGATTTAGATCTCCTTCATCATTTGGATCATCATAAACGCCTCGAGTGACTTTAACACCGTGCATAAAATATTTGATTTGAGGAAATCCCAATTTTATCGTTACAAAAATCCCTGTGCCAACCAGAGCAATTACCATAAATGGAATTGAACCTATAGGATAATCTGGTGAGGGAAAAGTCTTTAAAAAATCAAAATTTCCCGGGAAAGACCAAACCGATTCGAAGAATGAAACGCCGCCAATCACCAATAGAATAATGATTAATAAGAAAGCAATAATTCCAGCAGTTGATCTTTTCATATAACCCAAGTTGTTGTGTTAGTAATGTATAAATTAATTTTATTCATGACTTCCTAATTTCCAATGAGATCAATTATTTTTTCCAGTAGACCAACAGAATGTAAAAAGACCAGAAAAATTAATACCGGGGAAAGAAATTTCAGGAAAAATTTCCAGGTAGTTATTAACCAGGGATATTTATTGAATAAATTTTCTGCACCTTCTTTAAGATTGATCAGTACTTTATCAAATCCCCATATCCATGCAACGAAAATCGAAATTAAAAGTCCACCGAAGGGAAGTAGTATGTTTGAAGCTATAAAATCAACTAAATCGAAAAAATTTAGATTAAAAATCTTAACATCGGCAAGGATATTAAATGAGAGGGCACTTGGTAATCCGATAACGGCAATTATAATTCCAAGCACAATTGCTGCGTTGTGACGTTTCCACTTTTTCTCATCAACAAAATAAGAAACAACAACCTCCAGCAGTGAAATTGATGAAGTGAGAGCAGCGATCGAAAGCAAAATGAAAAATAGGATGGAAAAAATATATCCACCCGGCATTTTTACAAATACTCCAGGCAAAGTGTGAAATATTAATCCTGGTCCTGCTGCCGGATCTAATCCAACTGCAAAAACAGAAGTGAAAATTGCCATACCTGCCATTAACGCTATTAAAGTATCCAATGTTACAATCTGAAGTGCGGCTTTTGGAATATTATCATCCTCGGACATATAACTGCCATAAGTTAACATGGCACCCATACCTAAACTTAAAGTAAAAAAAGCATGACCTAGTGCTAAGAGAATTGTTCCGGTATTTATTTTATCCCAATCAGGGTTCCATAAAAAATTTATTCCTGCCTCAGCACCATCGAGAGTAAGACCCCGGATCATTAAAATGAGTAATAAAACAAACAGTACGGGCATCATTATTTTACTTGAACGCTCAATTCCTTTCTGAACCCCAGCAAAGACAATGACAATTGTCAGAACCATGAACAACGCAAAGTATCCTAGTATCCATGCGGGGTTTGAAACAAGTTGATGAAAATGATCTGCGGCAGCCGTAGGATCCGGCCAGACATAAAAATTACCAACTACTGCTTCTACTATATAACCAATTGACCAACCAGCAATAATAGCATAAAAAGAGAGAATCATAAATCCGGCTAGTACACCGAGCCCACCCAATGCAGCCCATACTTTAGAGTTGCTCAGTTTATAGAAAGCTCCAACAGGATTTCTATGGGTTGTTCTGCCTATTAAGATCTCAGCAATTAAAACCGGCAATCCAATTACGGCTATACATATCAGGTAAACGAGCACAAAAGAGGCTCCACCATTTTCGCCGGCTATGTATGGAAATTTCCAGATATTGCCGAGTCCGATTGCTGAACCGGCGGCTGCTAAAATGAATCCTAATTTTGAACCCCAAACTTCCCGGGTTGGCTGCATAATTTACCTTAAAAATTCTTTAATGAATTTGAGGATAAAATATTTTTAAAATATTGGTTTGGAATATGGAAAGATTAGAGTTTATTTTCAAACGGAATTCAAAAAAGTTTTTAAATATTGCAAATAGTAATGATTAATATATTGGAATGAAACTTAGATATTTCCCATTTACAATAGTTCTAAAGGATACTTTTACTATATCACACAGCTCAAGGTCGACAACACCTGCTATGATGGTCGAAATAGAGCACGATGGTCTTACAGGTTATGGAGAAGCCTCATTGCCACCATATTTAAAAGAGAATCAGCAAAGTGTGACTGAATTCTTTAAGAAAGTAGACCTGTCTGAATTTAATGATCCTCTCGACTTAGACATAATACTTGATTACATTAATAATCTGGCTTCAGGAAACGAAGCCGCAAAAGCCGCAATCGATCTTGCGGTTCATGATCTTGCAGGAAAAATAAAAAACCTTCCACTTAATCAATTATTAAACTTCAAAAAAAGTAGTGGAATATATACATCCTTCACCATTGGGATATCATCTAAAGAAAAAATAAAAATGAAAATAAGTGTTGCTTCCAGTTATAAATATTTAAAAATTAAATTAGGGTCGGAAGTAGATAAAAAAAATATTGAATTTATTAATTCATTGACTGACAAACCGCTTTTTGTTGATGTGAACCAGGGTTGGTCAGATAAATATTCAGCTCTTGAAATGATTAATTGGCTTGCTGAAAAAAATGTAGTTCTGGTTGAACAACCATTATCGAAAGAGATGATCAAAGAAAATGGTTGGCTTACTGAAAGAAGTCCATTGCCAATTATAGCTGATGAAGCAATTCAAACATTTGATGATATTGAGCTTGTTAAAGATTTCTACTCCGGCATAAATATTAAGTTGATGAAATGTGGAGGAGTAAGGCAAGCAAAATTGATGATTGAAAAAGCGAAGAGATTAAATCTTAAAATAATGATTGGTTGTATGACTGAAACTTCGTGTGCAGTGACCGCAGCTTCACATTTGGCCTCTCTGGCTGACTGGATAGATCTTGATGGAGCTGAATTGATATCTAACGATCCCTTTTCAGGAATGAAAATTATAGAGGGTATGATCCAAATTCCCGATTCGCCCGGATTGGGGGTAACGAAAATAAGGAAATATCAAACTTAGGGCAGTTAAAGAGTGATTTATTATTTGCGAAATATGTTTAAATTTCGGTTGCTAATTATTAACAATCAAGGAAGAACAATGGCAAAGAATTACGTTTCAAATAAAGATGAAACTGTAAGAATGTTTAAGAGTGATTTTATGGAATTCTTCTCAAGAGTTCACTACACCGTTCCGCTATATATTTATGTCCCGGTTATTTTAATAATGATGTATCTATCAATTTTTACTTACAAAATATCAGCTTTAAATAATATTGTTTTGGTTATTGGAGGAATATTTGCCTGGACCTTAGCCGAGTATGTCTTACACAGATATATTTTTCATTTTAAAGCGAAAAGTGAATTCGGGAAAAAGATACACTTTATGTTCCATGGTGTACATCATGATTACCCAAGTGATTCCAGAAGACTCGTGATGCCTCCTTCTGTCAGCATTCCACTTGCAGTATTATTCTTTTTCTTTTTCAGATTGGTAATTGGTGAATATTTAATGCTGCCTTTTTTTGCAGGTTTTATTTTGGGGTATCTTTTTTATGACATATCACATTATGCTATTCATCATTTTAATATGCATAGTAAGTTTTGGCTGGCTATTAAAAATCATCATATGCTACATCATTACCAGGATGAGTTTAAGGGATACGGCGTGAGCTCTCCTTTTTGGGATGTAGTTTTTAACACTACATTTAAAAGAAAAGAAGACTGATAATCTGAGCACTTGATGTAGATCAAATATCACAGACTCTGATATAGTTTATCCAATTAGTGGATCAGTTTCCATTTGTAAGTGATTTAGTTCCTCGCTTATTAAATTCGATGAAAATGTAAGTGTAATTTTTGATTTGTTACTTTTAATATCGAAGCGTGGAAAATCATTTTCTAATCAAGAAGCTGCCATTAAAGTCAAAAAACAATTGGTAAAAAATTTGTCTAAATCGGAGAATTTTACAGCAGGAGATTTATTTATACCGATTCTGTTTTCCAGCCAAATCTTAAATATTTATATATTAGCAATCATTATCACTTATGAATTCCGGTGCATATTTGGACGCAACAAGATTCAAATTGAAAATATTGTGGATATTTCACCTAAATGAAGAGGATGATTCACAAATACTAGAACCACTCTTCAGGTCCCTTTCCTCCAATTAATTTCCCTCAAAAGGCCGAACCATGGCATAATTGTTGAAATGTCCCTTAATTAAAATCAATAATAATTAATTGCTTTTTAAGTGAATAAAGCACTAAAAGAATAAGTCGATAGTGTCTGAAAGTGTTTTTAATACAAATAAAAATTGTGAAGAAATTCAAATACCAATAATGCTCAAAAATTTTTTATGTCTGAATTATTTATAAAAAACAATCCACTACCCATTTATATTTATGAGAAGGAAAGCCTGAGATTTCTGGACGTAAATGATGCTGCGCTTAGATTATATGGTTATTCGATAGATGAATTTTTACAAATGGATATTACTGACCTTTATACTTCGGAAGATATTCAGACTCTTCTTGAATCTTCACAAACTATTTTTAAAGAGGGAGAGTTTAGTAAACCGTTTAAACACAGGAAGAAAGACGGCAGTTTTATTTACGTAAGAATCAGCAGAATAGATCACAAGCACGAAGATGCTGATGCGTATCTGAATATCCTTGAAGATGTTTCTCAATTATTTGAAAGCGAAAAGAAGAATCAGATATTTAAGGCGGCTTTTGATAATACAGATGATATGATCTTTATAACCGACCCGGATGGTACAATAAATTATATTAACGAATCGGTTACAAAAATATTGGGAGTTGCTTCAGAAGATTTAATAAATACAGATATAACACTAAATTGTGGTGAAGAAGATAAGGTTCTTTTAAACAACTCGGTTTTTCATTCACAAGTAAACGAAACAGTTACATTTACTATTGAATTTATTACCAGCGAAGGTAGACTATTGGAATGTGAAATTGTTTCAACTCCTGTTTTTAATATTAATAACAAATTAGAATCTTTTATCCTTATTGCGAAACCTGCTACAATACCGGTTCATTCAAATGTTGTTGTCAATAAGAGTGTTGAAGTAAAAACTAGTGGTCACAATGTTCAAACAGATAGAGATGAAACCGAGAATATTATAACCAGTACTTTTTTGTCAGGGGTATTTCACGAAATTTTAACTCCTATGAACGTAATTCTTGGCTTCACTCAGGAATTAGTTGAGAGTATCGATAAACCTTCTCCAGAACAGAAGGAAGCTATTGATATAATCAGCCAGAACCGTGTAGCCATTCTGACATTAATGAATACAATTATTGAATTCTCAGACATTCAGTTTAATAAATCTGAAGCTGAGCTGAATGAAGTTTCAATTACTGAGATAATTGAAAATTTTGAAAAGTCATTAAATGAAATAACAGGAATTCGAGATCTGGAATTTGCGTATGGCAGAATTTCCTCTTCTTTAAGATTTAATATTGACAAGAAAAAACTCATAAGCTTGTTAAGCAATCTGTATCGTATATTATCACGAGTAACTCCACAAAAGAAATTATATTTTTCGGCATATCCAGTTGAAAATGATCAGTTTAACATATCAATTTCTGATGCTTTCGGTAAATCTACAAATCAGTTAGTTGATTCTTTGCGATCACTCATAATAGAAAACAAAGAACCTAAATCGTTTGGATTGTCAAAACTAAATGTACAGATAATTACAAGGCTGTTGGAAACATTGGATGGTCAATTTGTAGTTTTAAATGAGAATTCTGATAAGCAAGATATTGGGATTAAATTTCCTCTGAACCTCGAAAGTAAAGATGAAGAACCTGTTCATGAAGAACCGGAAAAAGTTGTCCCGATCCAGGAAGAAATTCTGATGCAGCAACAACAACAGCCGGAAGATGAACCTCAGCTTCTGAATATATCCGATGAAATTGAAATTCTTGAGGAAGATTTATCTGGTACCGTTGAAAAAGAAAATGTACAGATGGCACCCAAACAAACAGAGGAACTAACTGCAGTTGAAGAAATTAAACAAGAACCGGAAAAATTAGTTTTTAAATCCGAAAAAACTGTTGCGGAAGAAAAACCAGTTCAGCAAAATAATACCAACGGACTTTCTTCTCTTCGGTGCCTTTATATTGAGGATCAGGTTGATTCTCAGATTTTATTTAAAGTCCAGATGAAGGATTTAAAAAATATTCAATTTGCAGCAAGTTTTGAAGAGGCTTTGCCTTTACTCGAAAACAACAATTTTGACTTTATCATCATGGACATCAATCTTCAGGGAGAATACAACGGTCTGGATGCACTAAAAGTAATTCATCAGATCCCAAATCTCAAGAATACTCCTGTCATTGCTGTTACCGCATACGTACTGCCCGGCGATAAAGAAAAGTTTATTGCTACCGGCTTCACTGATTTTATCTCCAAACCTATTTTCAGAGAGAAACTCGTAGATTCTCTGAAAAAGATTTTTGTTAATTAAATCTCTCTAATCTACTCCTTCTGATTTTTAACTATTGACTTATTCTCTGTAATAAATTAAATTACCATACAAATGTATGGTATTTATAAAAATTACAATTAATAGCAGAAGAGGGATCTTCCGGGAAACCTTTTGATATTTTTAATTGTTTCAACATCTGTGTGAATTATGAAAAAAGACTTAACCGAAACTCAGAAAAACATTCTGGATTTTTTAATTGACCAAATAAAAGGGAGAGGGATACCTCCAACTTTAGCCGAAGTTGCAAATCATTTTGGCTATAGAAACAGAGCTACTGTTCAGCAGCATCTGGGTGCAATTGAAAAGAAGGGGTTCATAAAAAAGAATCCGAAACTATCTCGTGGAATTGAGCTTACACTTGAAGATAAATTCTTTGTCCCAAAACCTGTCCTTGGTGAGGTGGCTGCAGGCAATCCGCTTACGATTTATCCGGATGCAATTGATACAATTGAACTGCCCACAATTGCAAGAATGCCCAAAGACTCTTTCTTGCTTCGAGTAAAAGGGGACAGCTTAAAGGACGCTTATATTTTTAATGGTGATATTGTGATCGTCAATCCAAACCTTGAACCAAAGAACGGGCAAATTGTAGCTGCTATTCTTGATGATGCCGCAGTAGTGAAAAGATTTTATAAAAAGAAAAACGAAATAGAACTACTTTCGGAAAATCAGGAGTATAAACCTATAATTATTGATAAAAAATATCCTTTCTTTAAACTAGTAGGAATTGTTGTGGGTGTTTACAGAAGTATGGAGAAAAAGAAAGCAGTGTGATTATTTTGTGATGAATATTGATGAGGTAAAAAGTAATTTTATTTTGAAAAAAAACTAAAATCTTGAAAGGGAAAAAATGAAAAAGTGGTATCTCATATCCGCAATTTTATTAGCAATTAATTTTTATTCAATTGAAAACTTTGCACAGTGTACAGATGGTGGAATATGCCAGCTTGGTGGACATCTCTTAGAGGGTGAAGCAGGCGAAAAGTTTAACATTTCAACTTATTTCAAATATGGCTACAGCGGTAAAGAAGATGATGTACAGTATTATTCATTTGTTGTAGATGGATATTATAATGTGCTTGAAAAATCTTCAATTCAGCTTATGATTCCATATAACATTCAATCAGGTCCGCTTGGTGAGGTAAATGGAATAGGTGATATGATTATAAGCTGGAACCAAGGACTTTATACTGATGGGAACTCTTCTATTAATGCTTCATTAGGAATTAAGCTTGCAACGGGCGATGATATAAAAGACAGTCTTCCGCAAGTTTATCAGAGCGGGTTAGGCACAAACGATTTACTGCTTGGAGTAAACTATGCATATAAAAATTTTGTTGTTGGTGCAGGCTACCAGTTGTATGGAGGAAGAAATAGTGATACATACCAGCTTAAGAAGGGTAATGACTTATTACTAAGAGCTGCCTATCAGTTTTCATTTGGTGAATTTAGTATTATCCCACAGCTTTTATACATACAGCCTCTGGCAGAATCAAGCATCTTGGATAGTACTGCAACTAATGGGGATACTTATGTTGATGTTCAGGATAGCAATCAACCGCAATTAAATTTTTTAGCATCGCTTGAATATAGACTCAACAATAATTTTGCTTTGATGGGAGATTTTGCAATTCCTTTTATTCAACGAAAAGTTAATCTGGATGGTTTGCAGCGAGCTATTACCACATCACTTGGTGTGATGTTTTCATTTAATTGATTTTAAAATGCTTTAACAATGTCAAAATATTACATTGGAACGGCTGGCTGGTCATACAAAGATTGGGTGCCGTCATTTTATCCTAAGCATCAGTCGGGAAGGTTTGACTGGCTTCAGTTCTACTCACATTACTTTAATTGTGTAGAGGTGAATTCAACTTACTATGCTTATCTGAGTCCTAAAATAGTAGAAGGTTGGGTGAAAAAAGTATCGGATAGTGATGAATTTATTTTTCACGTTAAACTTCACCAGGATTTTACACACAAAAGAAAATATGAAGAGCAAAGTGTAAAAGCAGTCAGATACAATCTTGATATTCTGGCAAAAGCAGAAAGACTTGGTGGATTGCTCATTCAGTTTCCTTATTCATTCCCGTATAATAACTCAGCCATTCAGTACATTCAGCAACTGAAAGATACCTTCCCCAACTACAAATGTTTTGTTGAAGTTAGACATTCGTCCTGGCAAAATGAAAAAGCACTTGAATTTTTTAAAGAATCCGATATTACTTTTTGTACAATCGATCAGCCGCAGATTGGGCAGACAATTCCTTTTGAGCCGATTATAACTAATGACAAAGCTTATATCCGTTTTCACGGAAGGAATGTTGATGCCTGGAAAAAGTCTATTAGTAATTTTGGTAAAGAGCAAACTTATGAAGAACGCAGTGAACGATATAAATATCTTTATTCTCCGGGTGAGCTTGTTGAAATTGAACAGAAGATAAAATCAATTCAATCAAAAGTGAAAGAAGTTCATGTTATAATGAACAACCATCCTCAGGGCGATGCGGTAGCAAATGCATTTGAGTTAATTCATCTTCTCGAGAAAAAAGATAAAGTTGTAATGCCGGGAACGATACTTAACGCTTACCCAAGATTGGAGGACATACTAGTTAATTAACTGTCATACTTCGACTTCGCTCAGTATGATACTATTGTAGCTAAAACAATTGATAAATGTATAGTCACCCTGAGCGGAGTCGAAGGGTGATATGAGTAAACTATGCGTACAATATTCCACTTAGACCTTGATGCATTCTTCGTTTCAGTTGAAAGGATACTTGATCCTTCACTGAAAGGGAAACCCGTAATTGTTGGAGGTGATCCAAAAATTGGTAGGGGAGTGGTTGCTGCCTGTTCTTACGAAGCAAGAGTTTACGGTCTGCACTCTGCTATGCCGATAAGAACTGCATACCGACTTTGTCCCCACGGAATTTACATCCACGGAAGTCATGGAGAATATTCACGTTTTTCAAAAGCTGTGAAGAATATACTTGAGCAATATGCTCCGATTGTTCAGCAGGCATCAATTGATGAATTTTATATGGACTTTACCGGATGCAGAAATGTTTACGGTTCACTCTTTGCTTTTGCTTCCTTCCTTCAAAAAGATATATGGGAAAGACTATCACTTCCTTGTTCCATAGGTATAGGTAGCAATAAAACAATTGCAAAGATCGGCTCAGATTTTATGAAACCAAACGGGATTACTTACATTCTTCCCGGAATGGAAAAAGAATTTCTTTCACCAATGCCTGTGGAAGCGATCCCGGGAGTTGGCAAAGTAACACTTCAGGATTTTCACTCAAAAGGGATTTACAGAATTGGTGACATAACAAATCTTCCACAGGATTATTTTGCTGCAGCTTATGGTAAATATGGAATTGATCTTTACAGAAAAGCCTGTGGTGAGGGGAGTGAGTATCTTTCTGTTGATAGATATGAACAAAAAAGTATTTCGCACGAAAGAACTTTTGCTGATGTAACAAGCAAACAATTTCTAAAAGAGAAATTATTCAAACTAACGGGAAAAGTCTGCCAGGAATTGAGAGATATGGATTGGCTGGCTTCAACAATAAACATTAAGCTTCGTTACTCAGACTTTAAAACATTAACACGCTCTAGAACAATTAAACCAACTGATGATGACAGAACGGTGTTTGAAGTTGCCTGGAATATGCTGATGAAAGCTCACACACGAAGAGTTGCAGTAAGATTAATTGGAGTTGGCTTGAGTAAGTTTTCAGAATTTTCAGAACAGGGAGAACTGTTTGAATGGGAAGAAATAAAAAGAAAGAAAATGCTTCGTGCGGTTACAAGAATAAGAGATAAATACGGATATGAATCAGTTATGTTTGGAAGTGTGGAAAGTGATAAAAGATCACAGATTATAAATCCATTTAGTGTGAAAACTTAATTTTTTTGTGGAAAAAGGAGGGGATTTAACCAGGAGGCCATTGCATATGTCTGCCGCCAAGTAAATGCATATGAATGTGATAAACCTCTTGTCCACCGTCGTTGCCACAATTAAAGACTAATCTAAAACCGTTTTTATCAATTCCTAAATCTTTAGCGAGCTTATTGGCAGCGTCGAACATTTCTCCTAATAATGTAGCATGTTCTTTTCCCTTTAAATCAGTGATTTTGGGAATTTCAATTTTCGGGATGATTAGAATGTGGACGGGTGCTTGTGGTTTAATATCTTTAAATGCCAGAACATTTTCTGATTCATAGACAATATTAGCAGGAATTTCTTTATTAATTATTTTGGAAAAGATTGTGGACATGTTATTCTCCTTTTTCAATTTCGTATTTTTTCATCTTATTGTAAAGATGACTACGCTGAATGTCCAGGATTTCTGCTGTCTTACTAATGTTCCAGTTGTTCTCATTTAATTGCTTGATTATAAAAGCTCTCTCAGCCTTTTCTTTAAATTCCTGGAATGAATTTGATTCATCAATAATATCATCCATTGTAGCTTGTCCGGGCTTGAGCAGAAATTCTATATCACTTTTCGAAATCTCTCTCTTATCGATAATGATAATAATTCGCTCAACAATATTTTTTAGTTCTCGAACATTCCCCGTCCATGGCATTTCTTGCAAAAGCTTTATCGCATCTTCAAGAAATTTGACAGGAGGTTTCTTATGTCGGTTAATAATTTCTTTTGAAAATGCATCAACAAGAATTGGAATGTCGTCTTTTCTTTCTCGCAAAGGTGGAACAACAATTGGAATTACATTTAATCTATGATAGAGATCCTCTCTAAAAAATTCTTTCCCAATTTCTTCGGTGAGTTCTTTATTTGTCGCAGAAATAATTCTTACATCAACATCAATTTTTTTCCCACCACCAACTCGTTCAATCTTTCCGTCTTCAATGGCACGAAGAACTTTTGCCTGAGCCTGCGGACTCATATCTCCAATTTCATCAAGAAACAAGGTGCCTTTATTTGCAAGTTCAAATTTCCCAATTCTTTGGGTAACTGCCCCTGTGAATGAACCTTTTTCGTGACCAAATAATTCCGATTCAATAAGTTCATTTGGAATTGCAGCGCAATTAACCTCAATGAAAGCCTTATCTTTACGCTGACTTTTTTTATGAATTGCACGTGCAACCAATTCCTTTCCTGTTCCATTTTCACCAGTAATTAGGACGCGAGTATCGAGTGGTGCAACTTTATCAATCATCTCAAGAATATTTTTCATACTCTTGCTTTGGCCAAGAATATCTCCGCTTCCCTCGAGAGATTTTTTAATCTCAATATTTTCAGTGAGAAGTTTAACCTGCTCAATTGCATTTCGTACGCTGATTAACAATTTATCCCGGTCGATGGGCTTTTCGATAAAATCAAATGCTCCGAGCCTGGTTGCTTTAATTGCATTTTCAATACTACCGTGGGCTGAAATGATAATTACGGCAATGGATGGGAAAGTTTCCTTAACCTTTTTTAAGACTTCAAAGCCATTCATTTCAGGCATTTGAATATCAAGCAGTAAGCAGGAAGGCGGATCGTCTGACAATACTTTTAATCCCTGTACTGCAGACGTTGAAAAGTTTGCTTCATAACCCTCGTAATCAAGGATCATCTTCATACTTTCGCAAATTTCTTTTTCGTCGTCTATAATTAATATATTATTCATAATACTATAAGAAAATATCTTAGTGATCTTAATGTCATTATCTGAGATGGCATAATTTTCTTGTTTACCTCAAGCATATCTCCGAATAAAATTCCATACCAGTTTACATCGATATCCCGAAAGTCAACTTTTGATTGAGATTTGAAATCTTCTTCAAATACCTCTACAAAATAACCAAATACATCTGCTAAATTCAATATGTTCTCTTCATATCCGATGAAAGCGTTACCAAAGAAGTGAGCAAGCTTATCCTTATCTCCACCCTTATCAGGAGGTGTATCATAATATAAATTCTTCGGAAGGTTTTGATTTTTTAATTTAGAAATTGAATCACCAGCAGAAATCAATGGGTAGTATATTCTTGAGTTTATTATTGGAATAACAAGTGGTACCCTCCGATAGGGAATAGTAGTAAATGTTAAGGCAAGTAGAGCTTCCTCGTAATGATGGTTGTAAAATTTTATCGCTCTGATGTAAATTGAATCAACGAGTGTTACATCATTGCTTTCATTTTTTAATTCGATGAAATAATCAGAAGCAATAAAATCTGAGAGATAGTTTACACCTTTTGAGAGACTACTTTGCTGGGGTAAAATTGATATTGTAGAGACGAGCGTCAGTAAAATAAAAAAAAGAGAAAAAATTCTATCTCTCATTTATGTTTGAATGACTCCCGGATTAAATCTAGGGATTTCAGGATTTTGATTGGCAGCTTCAATTCCCATTGAGATATATTTTCTTGTTTCGGCAGGATCGATTATTTCGTCAATCCATAAACGTGCAGCCGCGTAGTAAGGATTATTCTTTTCATCATAAGCAGCGGATATTTCATCCAATAATTTCTTTTTTTCTGCGTCGGTAACTTTTTTACCAGCTTTTTCTGCCTGTTTAATTTTTATATCAAGAAGAACACTGTTTGCCTGAGATCCTCCCATAACGGATATCTTTGCATTTGGGAATGCATAGATAAATCTTGGATCATAAGCCTTCCCACACATTGCATAATTACCAGCTCCAAAACTGTTACCTACAATGATGGTAATTTTTGGAACAACCGAATTAGCAACTGCATTTACCATCTTTGCACCATCTTTTATTATTCCACCGTGTTCAGCACGGCTGCCAACCATAAAACCTGTTACGTCCTGTAAAAAGATCAATGGAATTTTTTTCTGGTTGCAGTTCATAATAAATCGCGT
>Ga0210074_1000131_pt1 | contig 30364 bp, 26 predicted proteins | sample China_Galinas_Co_FD_184860 | JGI IMG/M metagenome (GOLD analysis project Ga0210074, IMG submission 184860) | Wetland microbial communities from San Francisco Bay, California, USA, that impact long-term carbon sequestration -... | ecosystem: Environmental > Aquatic > Marine > Wetlands ... | reverse complement strand
TTCAGGTTGAAGAATATTTAATTTTGTCAGATGATCAGATGAATCTACTATCACTGATTTACGAACGGAGCCTTCAATGATGACAATATTTTTTTGGTTTACCCAATCACGTGTAACTAAAAAATCTTCAGCTGAATTAGAATTTACCGTTATTGAATTATTAATTATCTGGACATAATCAGTATTTGGTATCAGTTTAAAATCAGCCGGATAACCAACCTCACCACCATTCACAAACACTTCAATCGAGTTATCATCTATGTTTAGGGAACTCAGATAAGGTGCTGAGGGTTCAGGATCATCATCCCACATCCATCCCTTCCCCCAATAAAGTGAATCTTTTTTTGAAATGTCTCCATAAATACTACCTGAGATTTTTTTAATCCCTAAAGAATTTATAAGTGTGACAAACGAATCCAGGTCTGCATCGGTAAAATCTGGATCAAATCCTCCTGCTACAAAAATATCGCCATATAAAATGTTGCCTTCAATTGCACCGGTATGAAATAATTCTGTCTCGAAGAAATAATCTTCACCTAAATTAATTAATGCTGCAGCAGAAGTGAGCAGTTTCATATTAGAAGCCGGACGAAGCAGAAGTTTTTCATTTTTTGAATAAAGTTTAGTGCTGTCTGTCAAATCGAAAATATTAATTGCGATAGTAGTTTGTTCAAAGAATGGATCGTTAACTATTTTTGTTAAATCTAATGTAAGTTGATTATTATCTTGCTGGGATAAAATGTTAGAAGTAGAAAATAACACGAATAGAAACAGAGAGATGTAAAATCTGAAGTTCAATTTATTCTTCCGATGAAAAGAAAGGTCGCACTCTAAATTCAGCACCGATTTCTTCTTCAGTAATCTTTCTTGCCCTTTCGATATCAACCTCATCAATCGAGACAATTGTCATCACAACTTTTTCAACGAACTGTTTTGATTTTTTTGTGAAGTCAATCATTTCAGCAAAGTAAGATGTTTCTACACCAACGAGTTCAGCATATTGCTTTGGATCGAATGTATTTAGACTGATTGAAACGATATCAATTAAGCCCTTCATTTCACTTGTGATGTCTTTTTTATTGATAATGTTTCCATGACCATTAGTGTTAATTCGGGTTTTCCCTCCGTTTGATTTCACGTAACTCGAAATTTCTTTTACAACATCCCATCTGATTGTTGGTTCGCCATATCCGCAAAAAACAATTTCTGAGTATTTTTTCGGATCGCCGATCTCCTTTATGTAAACATCGGCGGAAGGCTCTGCATTTCTTTCCATTCCCAGATTATATCCTCTGAGTACAGGATTTTCTTTACGTTTACAAAAAACACATTTGGCATTGCAACGATTCGTAACATTAATATATAACGAATTACCAAGTGTATACGTGAAAGTAGATTCTTTGTTACTCCCGATTCCAAAAGTTCTGAAAGCGTTGAATGAAGTTATTCTTGCAACATCCAGAACGCGAAGGTTGTGCAAATCAGCAATTTGTTCGGCAATATATTTCACATACGATGGTTCATTTCTTTTACCTCTGTGCGGAACAGGAGTCATAAATGGTGAATCAGTTTCAAGTAATAAATTTTCAGGAGGTATATGCTGCAAAATTTTTCGAAGATTATCAGCTTTTTTAAATGTAACATTTCCTGTAAACGAAATCATAAAATTCATGCCAACCAATTCCATCGCATGTTCCAACGATCCGTTAAAGCAGTGAAACTGAGCTTTTAATCCTGCACCACAATAACCTCGGATAATTTCCATCACGTCTTCGTCTGAATCACGGTTATGAACTATAATTGGTAAATCTAATTTAAGTGCAAGATCAATTTGTGATTTGAAAGCTTCAATTTGTTTTTCTTTTGGTGAGAAGTCGTAATAATAATCAAGTCCGATTTCTCCGATGGCAACTATCTTTTTATGCTTTACAAGCGTCTCGATTTTTGGAATGAATGAAGAACCCCAATCTTTTGTGTCGTGTGGATGAACTCCGACCGCACCATAAACCATCTCATATTTTTCTGTTAGCTCAATTACCTGTTCAGCAGTTTTAATATCAGTTGCTGGAACGAGAATGTAATCAACATTATTTTCTTTCGCCCTTGAAATGACTTCGTCAAGGTCCACTTCGAAATTCGGATAAAAAAGATGTGCGTGGGTATCAATAAACATATATTATCTTAATGAAACTTTATTCTATTTCACCAATTACAATTGGCTTTTCATTTAATTTTGCACATAAGATTAATACCGGTTCAACATTTTCTTTTGAAACAATTATAATCAATCCAATTCCCAAATTAAACACTTCACGCATTTCTTCATCACTGATTTCACCAGCCTCCTGAATTAATTTGAAGATTGCAGGAACTTCCAATTTATTCCAATCAATTTTAAGTTTTAATCCTGCTGGCAAAATTCTGTTTGTATTGCCGATTATTCCTCCTCCGGTAATGTGAGACAATCCTTTAACTTCAACTTTATTGTTTACTGTTTGAATCAGATTAAAATATGATCTGTGCAAAGCGAGCAGTTCTTCACCAATTGTTTTATTTAGCGAAGGCACTGTGTCATTCAAATTATACTTTTCTAGTAATACTTTTCGGGCTAGTGAATATCCGTTTGTATGAAGTCCTGTTGATGGAATTCCGATCAACATATCGCCGGAAGAAATATTTTCACCCTTGATAATTTTTGATTTGTCAACCACACCTACAATTGTTCCCGAAAGATCGTAATCATCTGTTTGATAAACTCCCGGCATCTCAGCAGTTTCTCCACCGATCAATGCACAACCGTTTTCTTTGCAAGCAATTGAAAATCCTTTAACGATTTCAGATGCAACAACAGTATCAAGTTTTCCAAATGCCATATAATCCAGAAAAAAAAGAGGCTCGGCTCCGCAAACTGCAATATCATTCACGCAATGGTTTACCAAATCCTGGCCAATTGTATCATGCTTATTAAGTTCAATGGCGACTTTCAGTTTTGTCCCAACACCATCAACACTCGAAACAAGAACTGGTTCTTTGAATTTCGTGAAATCAGGTTGAAAAAAAGCACCAAAAAGGCCAATATCTGTCAAAACTGATTTATTAAAAGTAGACTTAGCATAATTTTTAATTTTATCGACGGTTTCTTCACCCGATTTTATGCTAACACCTGCATCTTCGTACTTTGTGGGCAAGTTTAATTCCTTTTACTTAAAATTAACATTGTTAAAAATTCCCTCTCGAAAATTTAGCATTTAACCTTTCTTATTCAAAATAAATGGTATTGATGAGAAAAATTGAGTTCATTAAATAACCAACAAAGTTGTGACAAATGAAATCCGCAATCATCTAATGGGTGCAAAATTTGGGTTAATTTTAATATATTTGTTGCTTGATTTTATGAGATACAAAGTAAGTAAATGGAACCAGAAGAATTAAATCAAAGAGAAAAAGCAATTTTAAGATCGATCGTGCAGCAGTTCATATTGACGGCTACACCGGTCGGCTCAAGAAATATTACAAAAAAATATGATATCGGTTTTTCTCCTGCAACTGTAAGAAATATTATGTCTGATCTGGAAGATTCAGGATTTATTAATCATCCGCATACTTCCGCAGGCAGAATACCGACTGATAAAGGCTACAGGTATTATGTTGATTCACTGATGGACATCGATAAGCTGAATTTAAAAGAAAAAGGACTGATTGATAGCAGCATAGGTTCTTTACTTGATGAAACTGATGAAATTGTTAAAGTTACCTCAAGACTTCTCAGTTCAATTACAAAACAGATTGCTTGCGTAACTTACCCAAACCTTGAATCCGGAATTTTTGAGAAGATTCAGATCATCAGTTTAACTTCAACAAAAATTCTGGTTGTGATCAGTATTAAATCAGGATTGGTCAAAACTATAACAATGGAATTAGAAACCGAGATAAAAGAATCTCAGCGAGAATCGATTCAGTCTTTATTGAATGAAAAACTTGCCGGATTGAGCCTGGAAGAGATCAGGAATACTTTCAGAGAAAGATTTTCGGACGCAGATGAGGAACAGAGACCAATTATAAGATTGTTCATTGATTCTGTCGATAAGTTGTTCAAGGACGACATCAAAACCGACCGGATGATTCTTACCGGCGCTAAAAATATTATTCAGCAGCCCGAATTTGAAAATCCTGAAAATTTCCAGAGCATTGTTGAATTGATCGAAGATAAAGATGTGATAATTCACATAATGGAAAAATCTTCTATTTCAAAAAATGAGGAAGTTTATATTTCAATCGGAAGCGAGAATTTAGAAAAAAAGCTTAAAGAATACAGCTTTGTGAGTAAAGAATATAAATTCGGTGAAACTGGCGGAACACTTGGAATTATCGGTCCGAAAAGAATGGAGTATTCCAGAATTGTTGCAATAGTTGACTACCTCGCAAAAGTTTTAACAGAACATTTAAAATCACGTTAATTAAAACAGGAGTAGATGACAATGACAAAAAATAAAAAGGATAATCAATTGGATGATAAAGATAAAACCATGGAAGAACAGGAAATAAATTCTGATGTAAATGAGACTGAAAAATCAGAAACAGAAATAGTGGATGAGAATGAAGTAAAACTCGCTGAGCTTAGTGCACAGGTAAAAGATCTTAATGATAAACTTTTAAGAAAAGCAGCAGAATTTGAAAACTATAAACGTAGAACAGAAAATGATCAGTTTAATTTGATTAACTACGCCGCAGAATCTTTTATTATAAAACTTCTACCAATTGTGGATGATTTTGAAAGATCAATGGCTCATATAGATGATATCGACCAAAATAAGTCAGTTAAAGAAGGTATAAAACTTGTTTATGATAAGTTGCACAAACTGTTGAATGAACAAGGAGTAAAAAAAATGCTGACCAAGGGCGAAGCATTCAACGTCGATTATCATGATGCACTTATGCAGAAAAAAGATGATACAGTTCCACCACATACTATTCTTGAAGAGATTGAACCGGGATATTTATATCGCGATAAAGTTATAAGACATGCAAAAGTTATTGTAAGCGAAGAATCTTCATCCAATTAAAATACAAACACGAATTAAGATTTAAATGATTTAACTTCAGAAAATGAGAATTAGAATAAATGGCTAAAAGAGATTATTACGAAGTATTAGGCATAAACAGAAACGCTACAAAAGATGAGATAAAAAAAGCTTATCGCAAACTTGCTATGCAATATCATCCTGACAGGAATCCTGGAGATAACTCTGCTGAAGAAAAATTTAAAGAGGCTGCTGAAGCGTATGAAATTTTAAGTCACGATGACAAACGAAATAATTACGATCGCTTTGGTCACGAAGGTGTAAGGGGCAGCGGCTTTGGAGCTGATGGATTCTCTTCTGTGAATGATATCTTTTCTCACTTTTCTGATATCTTCGGAGGTTCTTCAATATTTGATGATTTTTTTGGCGGAAGTCAGCGTGGTCGTACTCGTCGACGCGGAACTGGAGTTCCCGGATCAGACTTACGAGTATCACTAAAACTTACGCTTGAGGAAATAGCTACAGGAATTTCAAAAAAAATAAAAATCAGGAAGCAGGTTAAATGCGATGAATGTAAGGGCACAGGTGCTCAGGCAGGCACTTCTTTAAAAACCTGTCCGGTTTGCAATGGAGCCGGCGAAGTAAAATCGGTTTCTAGATCAGTGTTCGGACAATTCGTGAACATTCAAGCCTGCAATAACTGTCATGGTGAAGGTCAGGTTGTTGATTCTCCCTGCAAAAAATGCTCAGGCGACGGAAGAATTGATGACGAAGCTACTATTAAAATTGATGTTCCGGCTGGTGTTGAAGACGGCAACTATATGACATTACGGGGTGAGGGAAATACCGGAAAGCGCGGCGGTCAGGCGGGAGATATTTTGGTAATTTTTCAGGAACTTCCACATGAACATTTTATTAGGGAAAAGGATGATATTATTTTTAACTTATTTGTTACCTTCCCGCAAGCAGCTCTCGGTGATGAAGTTGAAGTTCCAACATTGACCGGAAAAGCTATGTTAAAAATTGATTCGGGAACACAACCCGGAAAAATGTTGAAGATGAAGGGCAAAGGAATACGACACTTAAATTATACCGGTAGCGGCGACCAGATTGTTCGTGTAAACGTTGCAGTTCCTCAGAAATTAAATTCTAAGGAAAAAGATTTAATCAAACAGCTTTCCGAACTTCCAAATATTAAATCTTCCTCTGATGGTGAAAAAACCAACTTCTTCAGCAAACTCGGTTTATGATCTAAGACAATTTATTTTCTGAACATCAAAACGGAAAGAAATTAGTAGTTGTATTTGATGCAATTTATTTTTTGTTTTTGATCGATGTTTGAAAAAATTTCTAAAAAAATTGGCTTTACTGAAACTGAAATTATTGTAATCCTTTTTCTTTCCGGTTTATTTCTTATTGGGTTTGTTTTCGTTGAGTTCATAAAAGATAACAATGGGGAAGAAAACATCTTTGTAGATTATACGAAGGAGGACAGCCTATTTGCTTTCTACTCATCAAACGGTTCTTTAGATATTGAAGATAAAGAAGCTCCAGAAAAAGATCAGGAAATTAAGAAGCAGGTGCTCGAGCTTCAGGATAACTTTTCATACGAAAAAAAAGATATCGAATCTCTTAAAGAAAAAAGTATTAATATTAACACAGCAGGTGTTGACGAATTAGTCTTGTTGCCCGGCATAGGTGAAAAAACCGCTGAGAAAATAATTGAGTTCCGGACAGAAAGTGGCAATTTTAAGCGATTGGACGAACTGATGGAAGTAAAAGGAATAGGTGAAGTAAAGTTTAACAAAATTAAAAAGTTTTTATATATTGAATAACCAAACAAAAAAAAATTTTCCCGGAGGAATGATGAAGTCCAATACAGGCGATCCATGGTATGTTCATGCTGCCTTATATTTTGTAATAGCTATCCTTTCTGTAATACTTATCAAAATAGCTATCATCGATCCGAAGAACGCTGTTGAGCAGGAAAAATTCTGGAGAACAGAATCCAGATTGAGAATGAATAATATTAAGGCTGCTGAAATATTATGGCAAACTAAATTCGGGAATTACACTGATAATCTTGAAAATCTTATTACATTTATTAAAACGGATAACTTCGTTGATAGTGTAATGAATGCTTTTGATTCACTTACAATGAGATCAGCCAATCCGTTTAGACCATTATCAAACGGAGAATTCGTGGCTGAGAGCCTTATTCACTCGCCAAAAACTTTTCAGGAATATGTTCTTCAGATAGACACTTCTACAACAATTGATACAACGATTAACAGACGCGGCAAGGTTATAGCAATTGATACCACAATTGTACTTGGGACAAGGTATTACCTTGAGGACCTCGATGGTTACGGAACGGTTGGAGATCTGAATAATGACGCCTTGAAAAACACTTCGTCCTGGGAGTAATCCTGGATTAATGGATGATATCAGAAGATGTGTTGGTATCAGTCTTACAGCTACTAAGCTGCAATTTATAGAAATAGAAAAAGACTTCAACACCCTTCAGGCTGTTAATTTTGGACAGACATTCTTAAGCCAGTCACTTAATTTTGAACTCCACGATGAGAAGATCATTCAGGATCAACTTCAATCAGCATACGATGAAATTAAAATTAGAAATCCAGTTACAAGTAGTACTGCTTCGTTTGCACTTCCTCCTGAACTTTTTATAACCATTCAGCTACCATTCGATTCAAACCTGAATCAAAACGAAATACGTGAGGAGTTTAACTGGGAATTATCACAACTATACCCTTTTATGAATGTTGATGAACTTGCTTTGAAATTTTATGAACTTGATAACATCTTTTCGACAGTCAGAAATAATGCACTCATTGTTGCATTAAATAAAAAATACCTGATCATGATAAAGGACTTTTGCCACAAGAATAATCTCACGCCGAAACTTGTTGATAATTCTTCAATCACCGCAAACACATTTATTAATAATCAGATGAAAGGGAAGAAATCAAATACTGGAATAAATATTTTCAATTCTAAAAATCTTTTTACACTTTTTATAAATATCAATTCAAAACCAGTATATGTGAAAGTATTCAATAAACATTTTCGGGAATGGATGGAGACATTTAGAAACGAAATTTCAGCAAATAAAATTAAAGAAGTATTGATTGACCCGTTAATAAATACAACGGTTTCGGGTGAAGAATTGGAAACAGAGATTCATTCCGAGCTGGAAAAATCAACTTCTAAAGTTTTCGGAAAATTTGACCCCTTTGATTTTATTAAACTCAAAAGAGAAACAGACGATCAATTAATTTCTCCGGAAGAAAATATGTGCTTCACTTCTGCTGCCGGAATAGCTTCACGATTCAACTGAGTAAATAAAATGCGCTTAAGAATTACTTCAGGATACCTTAAGGGAAGATATATAAATGTCCCTAAATCTAATTTGATAAGACCGACCACCGAAAGAGTGCGCGAAACAATATTTAATATATTGAATAATAAACTTTCATTTGAAGGTATAAAAGTTCTCGACATTTATTCGGGATCTGGTTCTCTCGGTTTCGAATGTCTCAGCCGTGGTGCTGCAGAAATTCATTTTGTGGAAAAGAATTCGGTTATTTACAGAAACCTTGAAGAAAATATCAAACTTTTAGACGTTTCCGGTATTAGCAGAATATATAAAATGCCGGCAACAAAGTTTTCATCCATACAGTCTGAAGACGGATATGATTTAATTATCGCTGATCCACCATTCTTTAAAGATGATATTTATAATGTAGTTGTAAATCTTTTGAACAATAAATACCTTCGTAACAATGGAATTATAATTATCGAAAGATCAATTCAAACAAAGCAAAAAGATATTGATAATTTTAATGTTGAACCTTTCAGAATAATTGGAGATGCTTGTCTTTACGAAATAAAATATACCAGTTAGTTACTGCAATCCTTTTCATTTCTAATTTATCCTTTTCTCAACCTTACCAACGGGAATTATTCTCAATTCTTGTATCTGATGCTGAAGGACTAATACCGAATACTTTTAGCGGAGGACACAACAATCTTGAACATCAGTTTGTTGATATTGATGGAGATGATGACCTCGATATCATTTATCTAGATAGCGATGCAACTTACGGCTGGTTTGAAAACATAGGTTCAAAATTTAATCCTGTGTTTGAATACTCACTGCTGGAAATTCCAGGATTAAAATTATCCTACTGGTATTTTTTGGTTGATATAGATGCGGATGGAGACAAGGATTATTTTACAGCAAATAATGATCAGATTTCTCTTTATTTAAATGAAGGTTCAGCAACTTCACCATTGTTCACTCTTGCCCAGGATACAGTAAAAGATAGCGAAGGTAATCCTATCTTTAGTGAATTCAGCAGCAATCCTGCATTTGTAGATATTGATAATGATGGAGATTATGATTTCATTAGTGGCAATTCGGCTGGTACTCTTTCCTTTTATGAAAATATTGGTACACCACAAAGCTTTAACCTTAAATTTATTACCAGTGTTTGGCAAAATATTATTATCATTGGAGGTAACCCTGCAGATCCAAGACACGGTGCCAGTTCAATTGAATTTGTCGATATTGATGATGATGGGGATATGGATTTATTTTGGGGTGATTTTTTTAGTAAAAGTCTTTATGTGATTGAGAATCAGGGAACGGCTGCAGTCGCCGAAATGAATTTAGTTTCAAATATTTACCCGGTTAATTCGGACAGCGTATACACAAGTGGGTTCAATATGCCGAGGTTTGCCGATATTAATGCTGATGGTGATTATGATTTATTTGTATCCGTTCTGTATGATCCGACAGTTCCACAATCATTAATGTATTACGAAAATGCAGGAACTGCTCAGACAGCAAACCAGATATTCGTTACATATGATTATCTGAAAACACTTGATGTAGGTGATAACAGTTCACCCGTTTTTGTTGACATTGACGATGATGAAGATCTGGATTTATTTCTCGGTTCATTAAAGAATCCACTTGGTTCGATTAGTTATTTGGAGAATACAGGTAATAAATTTGAACCTGCGTTTTATTTTTCTGATTCAGTCTACTTCGGGATAACAAGTGATCTTAGTGTTGTTCCTGTATTCGGAGATGTTGATGGAGATAACGATTATGATCTTATAATCGGAAAGTTAAATGGTAAGCTGGATATATATCTTAATACAGGTACCAAAACTTCACCGCAGTTTTTAAGTAGCACTCCCCTTTTGGATAATCTTGGCGTTGAAATAGATATAGGCTCAAGGTCAGCACCTTTTCTGTTTGATATTGATAACGATTCTGACCTTGATCTTATTGTAGGTGCATTCAATGGGACGATTAATCTTTTTAAAAATACCGGTAACCCTACAAATTATCAGTTTACTTATGAGGTTTCCTATTTTCAAAATCTGGATGTGGGTTCTACCAGCACACCGTTTATGCTTGATTACAATAAAGATGGTGTGAATGATCTGTTTTCAGGAAACCGTGATGGTGACTTCTATTATTACCTTAATGATGGCAGCAATGAGGCACCCGTCTGGACAGAAATAACTCAAAACTTCATTCAATACGATTTTGGGGGTGATTCACAGCCTAATTTTGTTGATATTGATAATGATTCAGATATGGATATATTCCTTGGAAATGTTAAGGGAGGGTTATATTTTTACAACAATTCGGAAATATCAAACGTTGTCAAAGAAGATCTACCATCGGTATCTGATTTTGAATTAGCAGCTTATCCGAATCCATTTAATCCCGGAACTCAGATTCGATTAGATCTTCAAGTTGGACAAAATATTAATGTTGATATTTATAATATTTTAGGCGAAAAAGTAAACGCATTTTTTAGTGGGTATGTTCCGGCTGGAATTAAAACATTCAGTTGGGACGCGAAAAACAATTCAGGCATAACTCTCCCTGCAGGAACTTACTTCGTTCTCGTTTCTTCCCACGGAACTCAAAAAGTTATTAAAGTATCGTTTCTTAAATAATTAAAGCTTAATAGATGGCTAAGAAAATTTTCTTACTACTAGTAACTCTGCTGGCTTCTGTACCTTTTTTAATCAAGGCTCAGAGTGTTGAATTACTTGGTACGCTTAATTCGCATCCGACTCTGGACTACGCAGATGTATGGGGCTATTCAGCTAATGGACGTGAATATGCATTGATGGGTATTTCAGGTGGAACTTCAATTATTGATGTTACAAATCCATCATCACCTGTGGAAGTTGATGTTATACCCGGTCCACCTGCCCCACCGTATGAATGGAGAGATATAAAAACATATTTAAACTATGCGTATGTAATTTCGGAAGGTACCGGCAGTGGTGCCGGAGTTCAGATAATTGATCTTAGTCACTTACCCGATAGCGCTACCCTGGTTAACACTTACAATACGACTCTGACTAAAGCTCATAATATCTTCATCGCTGATGGATATGCTTATGTTGTTGGAACATCTTCCGGAGGGATGCATATATTGGATCTCAGTGATCCCGTTAATCCTGTACAAACATCTTACTACTCAACAAGCGGATATATTCACGATGTTTATGTTTGGAATGATACAGCTTATGTCTCATCTGCAAATACATACGACCTTGTTGATGTGAGCAACAAATTTAATCCACAACTCGTAAGTGTGAGTGCAACTCTTCCAGGTATTTATGCGCATAGCGGGTGGTTAACTGAAGATAAAAGATATTTTATTGCGTGTGAAGAATTTAATGTTAGAGACATAACAGTCTGGGATCTGCAGGATAGATCATCATGGGATCTTGTGGTCCCTAACTGGCAGATTGCAGCAAGTTCACCGGTTCATAATATTTTTGTATTAGGTGATTATGCTCATATTTCATACTACACTTCTGGCTATGTGGTGTTGAACATTTCTGATCCGACAAATCCCCAAGTTGCAGGACAGTATGATACTTATCCTGCCAACAATAGTGGTAGTTATGCCGGAGCATGGGGTTGTTATCCTTATCTCCCATCGGGAAACATTATTGTTTCTGATATGCAGACAGGATTGTACATTTTAAAATTCAATTCGTCTGTTACTTCATTTGATGAAAATGAAAGTATACCAGATGGATTTACACTTTCACAAAATTATCCGAATCCCTTTAATCCATCAACCAGAATAAAATATCAAATAGAAAAAGAGAGTTTTGTTTCGCTAAAAATTTATGATGTTTTAGGAAATGAGATATTCACACTAGTAAATGAAGAAAAACCAGCCGGGATTTACGAAGTTAATTTTAACGTAGATGATCTACCATCTGGTACATATCTGGCTCGATTAAGCACCGGAAATTTATCAAAATCAATCAAAATGAGTTTAATTAAATAATAATCTGAGGGAAAAATGTTTAAACAACTTTTAACAATTGCATTACTTTTTTCGGCTATTATCTACAGCCAGAATAATGTTACATTACTCAGCCAACTTAATCAGTATCCTTCTGCAGGTTATAACGATATCTGGGGGTATGTTGATGGAAACGGAACTGAGTATGCTCTGTTGGGTGTTCGCACCGGAACTTCGATAGTAAATTTAGCAAACCCACAAAATCCTGTTGAAGTTGCTTTTATACCTGGGCCAACATCAATCTGGAGAGATATAAAAGTGCATAGTACTTACGCCTATGTTATCACGGAACAAACTGGTTCAGGTCAGGGATTACAAATTATTGACCTCTCGCAGCTTCCAACTTCTGCAACTCTGGTAAACACAATTGATACCTGGTTTTCTCGGGCTCACAATATCTTTATTGATAATGGATATGCTTATGTAATTGGGACAAACAGTGGAGGCGGAATGCACATATTGGATTTAAGTAATCCTGTTAACCCAACCAGAACTTCTTATTACACCGGTAGTGGTTACATTCATGATGTGTATGTATGGAATGATACGGTTGTTGCCTGTGCGGAAGATGTTTATGATCTTGTTGATGTTACTAATAAAAATAATGCACAATTAATTTCCAGAAGTATTGCTTTGCCAGGAATATACGCACACAGTGGCTGGATGACAGAGGACAAAAGATATTTTTTCGGGACTGAGGAATTCAATCAGGTTGATATTACAGTTTGGGATTTGGTAGATCGAACAAGCTGGAATCTTGTTGTTCCTTCCTGGGAAATGCCAACAAATTCTACAGTGCATAATTTATTCATAAAAGGCAATTATGCTCACATTTCTTATTATAGTGACGGCTATGTTGTACTGGATATTTCTAATCCTTTAAATCCAACCTTAGCCGGACAATACGATACACCTGATATGTGGGGGTGTTATCCTTATCTACCTTCAGGAATTACTATCTGTTCAGATATTAATAATGGATTATGGGTTTTTCAGTTCGCTGGAAGTATTCCTGTTGAACTAAACTCATTCACTGCAGCAACTAATGAAAATTTAGTTAATCTAAGTTGGGAAACTGCTACTGAAAAAAATAATCAGGGTTTTGAAATTCAGCGTAAATCCGATTTTGATTTTATTACAATTGGATTTGTTTCTGGATTTGGAACTACAACCGAGTCCAAGCAATATTCGTATCAGGATAAAAATCTTGAAAATGGTACTTATGAGTACAGATTAAAACAGATAGACTTTGATGGATCGTTTGAATATTCTGAAATAGTGAATGTAGAAGTTTCTTTTCTGAACACTTTCGTTCTAGAGCAAAATTATCCAAACCCGTTTAATCCGGCAACAAATATTAAGTTCAGTTTGCCTAGTACTGGATTCACTAATCTTTCTGTTTATAATTTGGTTGGAGAAAAGGTAAGTGAACTAGTTAACGGGAATTTATCTAAGGGTGAATATGAACTCAGATTCGATGCAGCTAATCTTCCTTCGGGAATTTACATAGCCAGACTTTCGGCAGGCACATTCAACCAAACAATAAAAATGACTTTACTTAAATAAGGTGGAATTAATGCGAGCAAAATTTGTAATTTTTTTATTAATCTTTTCAGCATTGATATTAATCATTGCCTGTGAGGATGAAACTGTAATATCCAAAGATGAAGACACATACAATGGTTTTCAATCGAAGGAAGTTGCTGATGTTTTTATAAATAATTGTGCAACATCCGGATGCCATAATGGTAACTCTCCAGCTAGTGGATTAAACCTGAATGACTTTACTGATTTAATAAAGGGAAGTTCAGATCGTTCAGGAGGTTCAATACCTAATTATGGTGGTGATGTTGTTATCCCTTTCAGACTTGATGAAAGTCTTTTATACCAGATGCTTCTGAAGAAAGTTACTCCTGTATCACCTCACGATGGATTATCGTTAACTTCCGAAGAAATAAACACAATAAAAGAATGGATTGAGGATGGTGCCCGTGATTATAAAAATCACCTCCCATTCAGTAATCCAAACTACAGAGTTTACGTTTGTGATCAGAACAGCGATAAAATTTCTGTAATAGATGGAGATATGAAGGTTGTATCGGCTATTATAGATGTTTCGCAGCCAAGCGTTCTTTCGGCTAATCCGCATATGGTTAAGGTTCAGGATGGATTTTTATATGCTACCTTAATCGGAGCTGCAAAATTTATTAAAATTAATACGAGCAATTATAATATTGTAGGAGAGGTAACCGGAATTACAAAAGCAGGAATGATAATTATTCACCCAAATAAAACTAAAGCTTTCGTTTCCAGATCATCAACTTCAGATCCGATTTTTCAATCAATTTATGCGATTGATATTACAAACATGTCTTTGATAGATGAAATTGAGATTGCGACTCCGGGAGTTCCGCACGGAATGGCTCTGACACCTGATGGTTCTAAACTTTACGTCGCAAACCTTACTTTGAGTCGCATTAGTATTGTTGATGGAAACACTAATGAGTATGGAAATTATGATGATATTGTTTTACCATCCGGAACAGAACCAATGCAAACTGCAGTTTCATCAGATGGAAATTATTTATATGTTTCTGCAAGAGGCACTTCAAAACTCTTAGTATTTAATACAAGCACCGACACACTTATTACAGAAGTTTCTGTAGATGCTATGCCAATGCAGCTCGCAGTAACTGGTGACGGAAATAAAATCTATGTTGGTTCAATGATGATGAACACAGTTAATGTGGTTGAGAAGAATGGGGATAGCTGGTCCCGAACTAAACAAATATCACATCCCGGTTTTAGAATGTTGCATGGTTGCGATATAACTTCTGATGATAAATACGTTTATGTTTCCAGTAGAAACACAGACGGAATGTTCGAGCCATATTTTGATGTTGAAGGTGAAGGTCCTCCGGGTACAATTGGGATAATTGATACTCAAACAGATGAAGTAGTAAAGTTAATTGAGATTGAGCAATTTGGCTCGGGTCTGGTTGTTGAAAAAACTAATTGAATAAAATGAATATTTTTAGCCCCGATGGTTCGGGGCTTTTTTTATTTTTAAAAGTATAAGTAATATTTAAACAAAGATTTCAATAATTATTAATTATTATACAATGCGTAAAGTAATCTATCCTGGCACATTTGATCCTGTTACATATGGACACATCGACGTAATAAAAAGAGCAATTGAATTGTTTGATGCAGTTGCGGTAACAGTTGCAATCAATCCTGGTAAAGCTCCCCTGTTTACCACCGAAGAAAGAATTCATATGCTGAAGGAAAGTCTGAAGGATTTTTCTAACGTATCTGTTGATTCATTCGATGGACTTGTGGTTGATCATGCAAAAAATGTGGGTGCGACCGGTATAATCAGAGGACTTCGTGCTGTAAGTGATTTTGAATATGAATTCCAGATGGCGTTGATGAACAGAAAGCTTTCAAATAAAATTGCGACAGTTTTTTTAATGCCTCACGAAAAATTCACCTATCTTAATTCAACCATTATTAGGAATCTTGCAAGCCTGAATAGTGATGTTAGTGATTTTGTTCCGCCCGTTGTAGTAGAGTTTCTTAAAAAGAAATTTCAAAAAAAATAAATTATATCATTAAAAGTACATAAATAAAAAAGGTGTCTAAAAGACACCTTTTATTTTAAACAGCAAGCTGATCTCTCTCAGCTTAAAAAAACAATTGTGACAAGTAGGAAGAATGCACTAAAAGCAAGGCTTGTTAATATTCTTACGAAAGTATCGCTTACAGTATCATTTCTCATTTTTTTCAACCAAATTTAGTTTTTAATTGCCTGATTTTTTTCAAGTATTATACCGCATTACTTTATTTGTTTTATTCGATTTCTTAACGAATTGGAATAAATTCGAGTAATTTCTACAATTTCCTAATGTAAAATTGAACTTATAATTCTTGCAACTTGATCAAATAGTTGGCTCATGTCAATTCTGTCATTATAAGCTTCAAGAAGTGTTTAAATACTACATATCAATAACATTAAAATTTCAGCAATCTGAATTTTCATTTTGTTAATCTGCAGGATCATCTTTAAAAATTTAATATGTTCATTTATCGCTTAAAAGTTTGCTTATCGTTCCAAGTACAAATAATTTTCATAGGTAAATTTTTATGATTTTTCTATTCATCAATATTAGGGGCTAAAAATGAGTCTAAGTCTTATAGCCAAATCGATAAAGCCCTCTCCTACCCTTGCACTCAATGAAAAGTTTGCAATACTTAAAGAGAAAGGTGACCCAGTCATTCATCTGGGCGGAGGAGAGCCAAAAACAAAAGTACCTATGGAAGCCATTATGGCTACCGTTTCACACGTAAATACTGGAGAAGTCAGGTATGCACCAGCTGATGGTATACCGGCTTTAAAACAAGCAATCATCAGATACACTGAAGAATTTTATAACAGAAAAGTTACACCTCAACACATCATTGCATCGGGTGGAGCAAAGCAGGCACTGATGGTTGCATTGCAAGCTATTCTCAATCCACAGGAAGAAGTTATTTTTCCGGCTCCGTATTGGGTAAGTTATCCTGATATGGCTAGATTGATCGGTGCGATTCCTGTCCCGGCTTTACCTGAAGACGGAACATTTTATCCTAGATTAAAAGATATCGAAGACAGGGTTGGTTCGTACACAAAAGCAGTAATCATTAATAGTCCTAACAATCCGACCGGTGCGATGTATTCGGAAGAATTTATAGCAGATGTTGTTGACTTTTGTGAGAAGAAGGACATATGGCTTATAATGGATGATATCTACCATCGATTAATATTTGATGGAAGAAAACCAATCAATGCTTTTAAGTACGCTAAAAAGAAAGATGAAAATTCAAAGATGATAATCATCAACGGCGTTTCAAAGCAATATGCAATGACGGGCTTCAGAATTGGCTGGGCTGTTGGAAATAAAAAAGTAATCGAAGCAATGAGTAACATTCAGGGACATCAAACATCTGGTCCATCTGTTCTTTTACAGAAAGCAGCAGTCGGTGCATTAAATGGAATTCAATCATCGGTTGAATCTCTAAGAGTGACTCTTGAGAATAATAGAAATGTAATGATTGATCTTTTAAAATCTTTCGAAGGAGTAAAAGTAAATAAACCGGACGGAACGTTTTATTGTTTTGCCGATTTCAGTGTTTACAATAAAAGTTCCAATGCACTTTCAGCATTCCTGATTGACAAAGTTCAGGTTCTTACAGTACCCGGAGCTGAGTTCGGATTAGAAGGTTATTTAAGACTAAGTTACTGCGGTACCATCAAAGATATCCAGGATGGAATTGAAAGAATGAAATGGGCACTCGATCCTAATTCACCCAACGAACTTTACATCGGCGACAGAAAATTAGTAAGGGATTGGTCATGAAATATTTAGAATTCGATACACCAGCAACAAAGCAGGCAATGGAGCTTGCCTCCGATTTCAGATTAAAAAATCAGGGCTTTACTGATCTTGACAGAGTATTCTGGAATCTACCTGATGAAGCACTATACGAAGAAGCTGTTTTCAGAAATGAAGGTAAGATTACAAAACACGGTCCGTTGCTTGTAAACACAAAACCTCATACAGCTCGTGCAGCTTCTGATAAATTTGTAGTTGAAGAAGAAAGCACAAAAGATAAGATCTGGTGGGGCGTTTACAATCGTCCATTCAGCCAGGAAAAATTTTCTTCCGTGATGGCAAGGGCGAGAGCATTTCTCCAGGGAGAAGAAGTTTTTGTTCAGGATGTTTATGCAGGAGCAGATCCAGATTACAGATTGAAAGTAAGAGTAATTACAGAAAAAGCATGGCATAGTCTGTTTGCGAGAAATATGTTTCTTACAATCGATGACAAAGATGAACTTAAAAACTTTATCCCTGATTTTACAGTGATATCTTTACCAGGATTTAAGCTCGATCCTTCGATCGACGGCACAAGATCTCAAACCGGTATTCTTTTAAACTTTGCCGAAAGAACAGCAATAATAGCAAACTCACTTTATGGTGGCGAGATTAAAAAATCTGTCTTCACTGTACTGAACTTCCTATTAACTTTTGAAGATGTTCTTCCAATGCATTGTTCTGCCAATATTGGCAAACAAGGTGATGTTGCACTCTTCTTTGGACTGAGTGGTACAGGTAAAACAACATTGTCTGCTGATCCGAATCGTTTATTGATTGGAGATGATGAACACGGATGGAGTTCAAACGGAGTTTTCAATTTTGAAGGTGGATGTTACGCAAAAGTTATCCGACTTTCAGCAGAACAAGAACCGGAAATTTATGAAACAACCAGAAGGTTTGGGACGATTTTAGAGAATGTTGTTTTCGACCCCGTCAGCAGACATATTGATCTTGATGATGATATGGTAACTGAGAACACTCGCTGTTCTTATCCAATCGAATTTATCCCAAATGTTGTGTCGGAAGGTTATGTTCACAAACATCCCAAAAATATTATTTTTCTTACCTGCGATGCATCAGGAGTCATGCCGCCAATTGCAAGACTGAATCCAGAACAGGCTCAGTATCATTTTATCAGTGGTTACACCTCTAAAATTGCAGGAACAGAAATTGGACTTGGCATTGAACCACAGATAACATTCTCAGCTTGTTTTGGTGCGCCATTTATGGTTCGGCATCCTTATGAATATTCACAAATGCTGAAGGAAAGAATGCTCAAGCATAAAGCAAATGTGTGGCTGGTAAATACTGGCTGGGTTGGTGGAAGGTTCGGAGTTGGAAAGAGAATAAGCATTCGTCACACAAGAAATCTCTTAAATGCAGCACTCGATGGGAAACTGGATAAAGTAAAATATAGAAAAGATAAACTGTTCGGATTTGAAGTACCTCTCTCCTGCCCGGATGTTCCTGAAGATGTTCTTGAACCATCCAACAGCTGGGGAAACAAAGACGAGTACTGGAAAAAATATGATGCACTTGCTGCGAGGTTTGTTGAAAACTTTAAACTCTTTGCTGATGGAACTTCGGAAGAAGTAAAGAAAGCTGGACCGGTGAGGTTGAAAGTTTAATCTATCTTAATAGAGACGGGTCGATGACCCGTCTTTTTTTATTTTATAGATTTTTTATATTTAATTACCTAAATATTTATCGAATAGAGTAAACAATGATTGAAACACTAACAAAACTTTTCCTTCGCGATCTCGAAAAACTAAAAGCAGAAATCACATCATATAAAACTGAAGAAAACCTGTGGAAAATTTCGGGAGAAATTTTAAACTCAGGAGGAAATCTCTGTCTTCATCTTTGCGGCAACCTCCAGCATTTTATTGGTGCAGTTCTGGGGAATTCCGGTTATGTTAGAAAGAGAGAAGAAGAATTCAGTAAAAAGAACGTACCCATTCGTGAATTAGTAGCTGAAATTGAATTAACTATGGAGGTTTTGAAAAAAACATTTGCAGAATTGAAGGAAGATGATCTTCAAAAAATTTATCCTATCAACGTCTTTGGTTATGAGATGACCACGGAATATTTGCTCACTCATATGGCTGCACATCTTACTTATCATCTTGGACAGATTAACTATCATAGAAGATTACTATCCGTCTGACTTTAATTGATAATTAACAAACGAATCAATTCACAATCTAACTTTATCCAATTATCTATCCGTCTATCTATAAATAGATAAACGCAAAATATTTTCTTTGACAAATCTTAAATCTGGAATTATGTTTTAAGTGTATTTTTTAACTAAAAATCACGGCGAACAAAATGTTTAGAATAATATTAGCTCAAGTCATCCTTACTGCCTTTCTCTTACTTCCCCAAACTGATCCAGAAGAAATCTTTTCAGCAGATGATTCCAAATATTACGAAGGTAAAAACGGAATCGATTTAAATATGGGCTTTTATGATAACTCAAATGTCACAAGTAGCTCGATCGTGACGGTTATTAATTCTAGTGAGGTATCCAGCGCTAACGGTGGATTCACAGGTTCCATTTCATATCAATACTGGTTTAAAAATTATCTTTCAATCAGAATTGGAATCGGTGCACTGGTAACAAATGTCGAGAATGAAACTTACACAGGAATTGAGCCTATATACAATTATTCTGGCTATGTAAAAACCGAAGTAGCGACAGTATCTTCAATTTTAACTGGGTTGAATTTTTATCCTCTTCAGCTTTCTGCTGAAAAAAGATTTTTACCATACATTTCATTCTATGCAGGTCCATATATTGGAGTGTACAATAAAAGCGAAGTGCTGAACACCTCCGTTACTGAAGAGACAATAGTAGAAACAACATTGGGATGCAGAATGGGTGCCGGTTTTTCGGTACTGATCGGTTCAATTTTTAAACTTGGAATTGATTTTGGTTATAATTTTATGGGTGATTTTGATACGCCAATTACAGCGAAAGATAACTATAGCGGTCCCGATTACACGATGTTATTTGGATTTGTGTTCTAATAAGATATTTTTGAGCACCACATTTCTAAGTAAATAACACACATTATAAATCGGAGGTGCTCTATGTCAATGATGCAGGAATTTAAAAAATTTATTATGAAGGGCAATGTTATCGATTTGGCCGTTGGTATAATAATCGGTATTGCATTCGGTAAAATCGTTTCTTCATTTGTTGCTGATGTTATAATGCCGCCAATTGGAATGTTGCTTGGTGGTGCAGATTTTTCAAATCTCGCACTTACTCTAAAAGCAGGTTCAGAAGGTGTTGAGCCAGTTCTCTTAAAATATGGTGTTTTTATAAACACTGTTATTGACTTTTTAATTATTGGGTTTGTAATATTCATCATTGTAAAAGCAATAAACAGCCTGAAGAAAAAAGAAGAAGAAAAACCGGCTGCCCCACCTGCACCCAGCAAAGAAGAAATTCTTCTGGCAGAAATTCGTGACGAGTTGAGGAAAAGATAAACGATATTTTTATCTTTGAGCCACGGAAAATCCGTGGCTTTTTATTTTTAAATTCATTGATATTATGAAGTTTTATCATTTATTAATTTTCATTTTACTGCTTCTCGTAATTTCCTGTGGAAGAAAAGAATACACAGAAAACGGCATACTCGAAATAAAAAAAGAAATTGACTCGCTTTTATATAATCCTGAAGGAGAAGAGCACTTTAATTGGGGTTCTGAAGAAGCATATTCAAACTTCCGTTCCTATTTTCATAATTCAGAACTGATATTTATTAATGAGGATTTCCGTTACAGACAGCCGGGGGAAGAGTTTAACCGGTACTATTTCAAAGATGGCAATATGCTTTATTTTGTTGGCAGGGCTCTTACATTCACACCGGAGAAGCAGCTCACCAATATTGAAATGATGGTTGACCCTGACGGGAATGTTATTGCCTATGATAAAGTTGTAAACGGTCAGCGACTGAATTTGAACAGCGAAGAGTCAAGAAAAATAATTCAACACGCCAGGGATCTGGAAAGAATTGTTTCGGAAAGATCAACAATAAGCCGTAAATAGAATTACAGTTTTAACTATCTGCCTGTCATATAATATCTTACACCAAAAGTGTAATTCATTGCGCTCCACGAGTCGGGTCTGTAAGACGCATCACTCTCAGCATAGTTATACTGCACCTCAAGAAAGTTAGCAAAGTTACTGTCTTCCCACCGTTTCTCTGCGATCAATCCTCCGAATGCACCCCAAATATTTTCGTTCTCAATACTTGAGATTACTACACCTGTTCTCAATCTTGCTTCCTGATTTATTACCATAAAAGTCAGTCCTCCATTTACTCCAAGAACAAACTCCTCGGTAACAAGAAAATTATAGAGCAATCCTCCATTCAAAATTAATTGTGTAAATGATGAATTTACTTCTACGAAATCGTTCGATAAACTGACGCCTTGTTTTAAATAAGCAGTATTGTAATATGATTGAAAGTTTGCCTGAGATGTATATGAAGTACGGGCATAAAGATAAAGGTTTTTTAACAATGGGACAGGAATTCCGAAACTACCGCCCACTACGAATGATAACGGATTTTGATCTTCACCTCCTGAGAAATTCATCGAGGCTGCTCCTGCCATTCCTCCGAAAAATGCTGAATTGCTGTATCTGTTAATCTGTGCGTCTAGACTTAAATTGAGGATTAACATAAATATAATTGGAAGTAATGTTTTTTTCATAATTCGCCTTTGCTTTAAGCAAACGTAATAAATAAGTGAAAATAAGTCAAACTATTTTTCAACCTTGTTTTAAAAAAGATTGGGAAAATCGAATTATTAAACAGAATTGCTCTGAATATTTTTACTCAGCTTTTCAGATATTTCTTTTAAAGGCATTTCAACACCAGTCCATAATTCAAAAGATTTGGCAGCCTGTGCAATTAACATTTTCAATCCGCCAACAATTTTTGCTCCCTGTCTTTCTGCTGTCTGTAAAAAATTAGTTTTGGTTGGATTATAAACCAGGTCAAACACGATTTGTTTTTCATTAAATGATTCGTCAATATCTGTAATAGAATCCTCAACATCAGGGATCATACCTATTGTAGTGGCATTCACAATCAGGTTGGAATTTGAGAGCACCTCAACATTATCCGGAGGAAACAGTTCAAATGTATGGAATGCATCATATCTCATTTTTAAACCAAGATCATTTACCAAAGAATCAGCTCTTTGCTGTGTCCGGTTGATAATATTTATTTCATCAGGTTTAAAGTGACGGAGAAGTGTATAAATGACAGCTCGGGAACTTCCACCTGCGCCTACAACAGTAACTTTGGACCCGGTGATTTTATCTTTAAAGGGCAGCAGACTTTCATAAATTCCGTAAGCATCGGTGTTGTATCCCACCAGTTTACCATGATCGTTTACTATCGTATTGACTGCTCCAATTATGGAGGCTTCCTCTGAAAGTTCATCAAGAAATTTTATTATTTTTTCTTTATGCGGAAGTGTAATATTCAATCCTTTCAAACCAAGGGCAAGCACCGCGTTTACTGCACCCTTTAGATTTTCTGAGGGAACATCAAATGCAAGATAAATGTAATCGAGATTCATCTGCTCCAAAGCGAAGTTCTGTATAAATGGAGAATAGGAATGCTTAATCGGATGCCCGATCAAACCAATCAATTCAGTATTTGCATAAAAGGAGTTCTTCAATCAACCCTCAGTGGTTTATTGGCGAGAATATTTGTTTCACAAAAACGTTTTTAATTCTCACCTAATAATTTCTTGAATAATTTTGATGATTTGATTTCTGGATAATCATTCGAGAATTCAGTTTCAATACTTGGATCAAGTTCAAATGCCTTCTTAAGACACTGCAGCGCTTCCTCTGTTCTGCTAAGAATGAAATTCACTTTTGCTTTTTCATATATTGCTTTAGCATCATTTTCTTTCAGAAGCATACATCTGTCGAATGCTTCCAGCGCACTTAACCATTCACCCAGTTCAACATAGGTCTCTGCAAGTGTAAACCAGATATCGTAGCTTGCCGGAGAAATTTTAAGTGCTTTAATGTAACTGCTTACTGCTTCCTTTAATTTTCCGAGTGAATATTCAAGATCAGCTTTTGCGTACCACGCTTCTGCACTATCCTGTGCAAGCGTCACAGCTTTGTTAAAATCTCTCAGAGCGTGCTGATATTTTCCTGCTGAATCATAGCAATATCCTCTTGCAAGGTAAGCTTCAAAGTAAGCGTCATTGTTTTTAATTGCTTCGCTGTAAAACCTGAGAGCATTTTTTGCATCACCCAGCTCTTCATAAAGATTCCCGATATTATAACAGGTAGTCTCATCACTTGAATCTAGCTCATAGGCTTTCCTGAAGCTTTCAAGTGCTTCGTTAAATCTGTCTAATTCTGCTAATATATTTCCTCGGTTGAACCAGGCGCTTGTAAATCCCTCTCTGATTGAAACTGCAAGGTCATAGCTGTTTATTGCCGCTTCCAGCTTGTTCATTTTAGAAAGTATTACACCTCGGTTGTAGTAACCGTTAGGATTATATGGATCAAGTTCTAAAAATTTTTCGTATGAATTGAGTGCGTTTGAATACTCTTCAAGATTTTCATAACAGAAACCTAGTTCATAAAATGCTTCTGCGTATCCGTGATTCAGGTTTAATACTTTCCTGAAATATCGAATGGCTTCTTGAAATTCTTCATTTCGCTGATGTAGAATACCAAGACTGTAAAGTGCATCTTCATTATTTGGGTCATTAGATAGTGCTATATAAAGAGATTCTTTTGCCTGTGTATACAATCCTATATTTTCTTCAGCTATTGATCTATCTACCAGTGCATCAGAATCACCCGGATTAAGTGAAAGAGCTTTGTTGAAACATTCTATTGATTCAGTAAAATTTCCTAGTGCATTCAGAAATAATCCTTTTTTTATCCAGTATTCAGAATTGTATGGGGCAATTTCAAGTAGTGCGCTTACGAGGTATAAACCATCTTCACTCAAATCATTATCAATGCAGGACTGAATTACTTCATCAAATTTATCGAGGTAGCCATAGACGGAGCCTGCATCAATCAACCTTTTACATTCTTCAATCTGTTCTTTTAGATTTTCGTCATCATTTTCAGAAGATTCTTCAAAACCAAATTCTTCATTAAAGATGCTCATTAATTTTCCTTATAAAATTTAATTCCATAAAAAATGTATGACTAAAAAAAACTAAAAACAAGAACTGAATAAGTTGACAGAAATCCTAAATTTTATTAAACAATTCTTATACATAAAAAAGCCCCGAATCATCGGGGCAAAAGATAATCTATTTACATCCAGATCATTTCTTTAGAACAGCCGTCACTTTTTTCGCAGCATCATCGAATGATTCTGCAACTTCAAAATTTAGTCCTGATTCTCTTAAAAGAACTCCTGCTTCTTTTGCATTTGTTCCTTCGAGGCGAACTACTATTGGAACTGAAATCCGCATCTGTTTTGCAGCATCAATAACACCTTGAGCAACACGGTCACATCTAACGATCCCACCAAAAATATTTATGAGTATTGCTTTTACATTTCTATCCGACAAGATGATTTTAAAGCCACTGGCTACAGTTTCCTTGTTTGCACCGCCTCCCACATCAAGGAAGTTTGCCGGTTCGCCTCCTGCAAGCTTAATGATATCCATCGTTGCCATTGCAAGTCCGGCACCGTTAACCATGCAGCCAACATTGCCATCAAGTTTTATATAATTTAAACTGTATCTGGAAGCTTCAATCTCCAGAGGGTCTTCTTCATACAGATCACGATAGGCGGCAATTTCGGGATGACGGAAAAGAGCGTTGTCATCAAAATTCATTTTCGCATCGAGAGCAACTACTTTGTCATCATTCGTAATTACCAGTGGATTTACTTCAAGCATCGATGCATCTGTTTGCTCATAAGCTTTGTAAAGAGATTTGATGAAAGGTATAAAACTTTTAAATGCTGCTCCTTCAAGCCCTAATGCGAATGCAAGTCTGCGAGCCTGGTAAGCCTGTAATCCAACGGTAGGATCAACCCATTCTTTAATAATTTTTTCGGGAGTTTCTGCTGCAACTGTTTCAATTTCGACTCCACCTTCGGTAGAAACCATAATAACATTTTTAGATTCAGCACGGTCAAGTAGAATTCCGAGATACAGTTCCTTTTTATAATCCAAACCTTCCGTAATAAAAAGTGTCTTTACTATTTTTCCTTCCGGTCCTGTTTGATGAGTAACAAGCAAGTTGCCTAAAATTTTCTGAGCATATTCTTTTGCTTTTTCGGCTGAGGTTGTGAATTTTACGCCACCATCAAGAATCAACTCACTTCGTTTTGAAGGATTGAACAATTTACCTTTTCCTCTTCCCCCGGCGTGAATTTGTGATTTAACAACAAACTGATTTATACCTCGTTGCTGAAGTTGATTAATTGCACCATCAAATTCACTGATGTCTTTTATTGCTATTCCATCCTGAACCGGAACATTGAATTTCTTTAAAGTTTCTTTTGCCTGATACTCGTGAATTTTCATTTACATTCCTTTTATTTTATTCCAATAACTAAACAGTCAGAATTTAATAATGAATTGAATTCTAACTACAAACTACTTTCTACTAACTACTTACTTTTCACTCATAAACGGATAACGCCAGTCCTTCGGAGGATCGAAGGTTTCCTTAATTGTACGTGCTGTCATCCAACGCATTAAGTTCATTGCGCTTCCTGCTTTATCATTAGTGCCTGAAGCTCTACCTCCACCAAACGGCTGCTGACCAACCACTGCTCCAGTCGGCTTGTCATTTATATAAAAGTTGCCTGCTGCATTTCTTAATCTGTTAGCCATCATTACTATCGCTTTTCTATCCTGAGCAAAGATTCCACCTGTTAATGCATAAGGAGAAGTTTCATCGCACAAAGTCAATGTTTCATCAAGCTTGTTATCATCATAAACATACATAGTCATAACCGGGCCGAATATTTCTTCTTCCATGGTTTTGAATCTCGGATTGGTTGTTACAATCGTTGTTGGTTCGATAAAATATCCTTTTGAATCATCAAAATTTCCACCAGTTATTATCTCTGCTTCATTAGAACTTTTTGCGTATTTGATGTATTCAGTTATTGTTTTGAATGCACCTTTATCAATAACAGCACCCATAAAATTTGTGAAGTCTTCCACATCACCCATTTTTATTTTTCCGACTTCAGCAACATACTTTTCTTTAAACTCTTTCCACAAAGACTTTGGAATATACATTCTTGAAGCAGCAGAGCATTTTTGTCCCTGGTATTCAAAAGCACCACGCAAAGCAGCAACAACCAAAGCATCAACATCAGCAGAATTGTGAGCAAATATGAAATCCTTACCACCGGTTTCTCCAACAATGCGCGGGTAGTATTTCATATTTTTCAGATTGTCGGAAATAGTTTTCCACATATTCTGGAATACTTCGGTTGACCCAGTGAAATGAACACCTGCTAGATTCGGATTTGTCATTGCCGGAGTTCCAACCTGTCCACCCGATCCAGGAACAAAATTTATTACTCCTTTCGGCAAGCCTGCTTCTTCAAATAATTTCATTAAGTAATATGCTGAATAAACAGCACTTGATGCAGGTTTCCATACACTTACGTTTCCAACAATAGCAGGTGCAGTCGGAAGATTACCCGCAATTGAAGTAAAGTTAAACGGCGTAACCGAGAAGATATATCCTTCAAGAGGTCTGTACTCCGATCGGTTCCACATTCCGTAAGGTGAAAAAGGCTGTTCTTTCATCAACTCTGCCATGAAGTAACAATTGTATCTATAGAAATCAACGAGCTCTGCGGCAGCGTCAATCTCTGCCTGATAAACTGTCTTGGATTGACCGAGCATTGTTGCTGCATTTATTGTTGATCTCCATGGTCCGGCTAATAAATCAGCTATCTTTAAGAAAACAGCAACCCTATGTTCCCACGGCATTTCTGCCCATTCCTTTCTGGCTTCTAGAGCTGCTTCAACAGCCATATCAACTTCTTTTTTACCTGCTTTATGATAAATGCCAAGAACATGGCTATGATTATGAGGAATTCTCATCTCTTCCGTATTACCCGTTTTTACTTCTTTTCCACCAATGATAATTGGGACTTCAATCTGTTTAGATTTTAACTCAGTTAATTTTTTCTTTAATTCTTCCCTTTCCGGGTTGCCCGGTTTATATGCTTTTACTGGTTCATTTACTGGTAGCGGGACTTTGAAATATGCGTTTGACATTTGATATCCTAATTTTGAAAAATTGTAGTAGTAAAATTACCGGTTTTGATTCAGAGATACAATTTAAACTAAGATTGAGATTTCATAATTAATATGATTTATAGCTATTAAAAATACTTTGCAATTAACATATATGGCATTATTTTAAATGTAGTTAAATGAAATGGAAGCGTAGAGAGAGGGTTTGCTTCCCTATCATTCCTTACTATATAACTAATCTTGTCAGGAATAATTTCGGAGTAAATAAAATGGGATCATTGAAAGCCTTTTACACCATACCCGAGCTTTACAAATATTTAACCGAAGATTTTGGACCGAAAAAAGGCGGCTACGCAATTCAACGAAAGGTCGATAATGTTTATAAGGGAATATCTTACAAAGAACTAAAAGAAGAAACTGACTCATTTGCTTTTGGCCTTGCTGCACTAGGATTAAAAAAAGACGATTCTGTTTCACTAATTTCAGAAAACCGACCGGAATGGGTTTATGCAGATTTTGCAATGCAGTTACTTGGAATAGTTAATGTCCCGCTTTATCCTTCCCTGACTTCAGATTCTATCGAATATATTTTAAATGACTCTGAATCCAAAGCGATTATTGTATCAACTGGTTTTCAGTTGAACAAAGTGCAGAAGATTATGAAGAACTGTAAACATCTGAAGCACATAATTATACTTAATGATCACGACGACGTAGATACAACTGATAATTTATTAACCTTCAACCAGGTTCAGGAAAAAGGGAATGATATCCAAAAAAGTAATCCTGACCTTATTAAAAAATTTTCTGCAGGAATAAAGGAAGATGATGTTTGTACAATAATTTATACTTCCGGAACAACCGGTGAGCCCAAAGGAGTTATACTCACACATCAAAATATTATTTCGAATGTAAATGGAGTGCTGGATGTTTTTCCAATAACCAAGGAAGATGTTTTCCTTTCATTCCTGCCTCTCTGCCATATCTTTGAAAGAATGGGTGGATATTATACAGCATTTGCAGCAGGTTGTACAGTTTATTATGCTGAGAGTATAGAAAAGGTGGCAACAAATCTTGTGGAAGCTAAGCCAACATTGATGACATCCGTTCCACGTCTTTTTGAAAGAATTCAATCCCGGATATTTAAAAATGTAGAAAGTCAGTCAGTAACTAAACAGAAAATTTTCTACTGGGCTTTGGATGTGGGAAGAAAATATGTTGATGCAAAAAAGAATGGTTCAGTGCCAGTTGCATTAGCTGTTAAACATAAAGTTGCAGATAAACTTGTTTTCCATAAATTAAGAGAAAAAACAGGAGGCAGACTAAGATTTTTCATATCAGGCGGTGCAGCACTATCAAAAGAACTTGGCGAATTTTTTGAATCAGTCGGGATAAAAATTATTGAAGGATACGGGTTAACGGAATCCTCTCCGGTAATAACTGCAAACAGATTTGAAGATTATAAATTCGGAACTGTTGGCAGACCATTGCCAAACGTTGAAGTTAAAATTGCCTCTGATGGAGAAATACTTGCACGTGGACCAAACATTATGAAAGGTTATTACAAGAAGAAAAAAGAAACTGAAGAAACTTTAATTGATGGATGGCTTCATACCGGTGATATAGGCACATTCGACTCAGATGGATTTTTAATGATTACCGACAGAAAAAAACATCTCTTCAAAACAAGCGCTGGCAAATATATCGCACCTACGCCAATTGAAAATATTTTTCTTGCAAGCAAATACATCGATCAGTTTGTTTTGATTGGCGATAAGAGAATGTTCCTTAGTGCATTGATTGTCCCTGATTATGAAGCACTTAAAGAATTTGCAGATGCTCATAAAATTCCTTACTCAAATGAAAAAGATCTGACGAGTAATGATCAGATTTACAAATTGATAGAAGATGATATGGGAAAACTCCAGAAAAAGCTCGCTAACTATGAGCGGGTGAGGAAGTTTGCTCTGCTTGATAAACCATTCACAATTGAAACCGGTGAAATTACTCCGAGCTTAAAAATCAAACGAAAAGTTGTTGAAGAAAAATACAATTACCTGATAGAAGAAATGTATTATGGAGGAGTTGGGAGAAATTAAATTGGTTCTGCGCTAATATCTGTCATTCCAGAGATTCCGACTACAGGCGTAATAATCCGGAATCTGTTTCGAAAATAGCTCTCTAATTCTGGACTCTCTCGCTATGGCGAGATAGCCAGAATGACTTAACCATCTCATAGCATTCTTAATTCAATTTCATTCCAATGGTTCCCGATTTAAATTGGGAC
>Ga0210074_1000128_pt1 | contig 30798 bp, 22 predicted proteins | sample China_Galinas_Co_FD_184860 | JGI IMG/M metagenome (GOLD analysis project Ga0210074, IMG submission 184860) | Wetland microbial communities from San Francisco Bay, California, USA, that impact long-term carbon sequestration -... | ecosystem: Environmental > Aquatic > Marine > Wetlands ... | reverse complement strand
ATCTAGCCAACTGGCAAAAAATTACCTTCCACCACCACTCCCGCACAGTCATAATAAATACAGGATTTCAACCATCAACAAAGCAATACAATCTATGCCACAGCCTTTTGTACACCTGCACCTGCATTCTGAATTTTCCCTGGTAGACAGCACACTGCGCTTAAAGCAGTTGGTCGAACGCGCGAAGGAACTGGGTATGCCGGCGGTGGCGGTCACCGACCAGTTCAACATGTTTGGCCTGGTTAAATTTTACCGGGCTGCGGTGGCTGCCGGGATCAAGCCAATTGCCGGTGCGGATGTACTGATCAGTCAGCCGGATGATCCCGGTCATGCCAACAGGCTGGTGCTGCTATGCCAAAACAAGGAGGGCTACCTGAACCTTTGCCGCCTGCTCAGCAAGGCATACCAGGAGGGCCAGCACCTTGGCATACCCTATCTCAGGCGCGAATGGGTAAGCGAAAATTCATCCGGTCTTATTGCACTATCAAGTGGCCGTGAAGGAGATGTCGGCCAGGCCCTGCTCAATCAACATCCCAACCTGGCACGAAAGCTCGCAAAAGGCTGGATGAAGGATTTCCCCGGCCGTTTTTATATTGAAATCCAGCGTACGGGACGTGAACGGGAACCACGTCATGAAGTTCATGCCCTGCAACTCGCCGCTGATTTGGGTCTGCCGGTGGTCGCCAGCAACGATGTGAGGTTTCTGCATCGCGATGACTATTCAGCGCATGAAGCCCGTGTCTGTATTCATGACGGACGCCTGCTCTCCGACAAGCGCCGCGAAGTTCGCTACTCCCAGGAACAATACCTCAAGAGCCCGGAAGAAATGGCAAGCCTGTTTTCCGACCTGCCGGAAGCACTGGAAAACGCATCTGAGCTGGCAAAACGATGCAACCTGGAACTGCAATTCGGCAAATACTTTTTGCCGGAGTTTCCGACACCCGACGGCGAAAGCGTAGAGGATTTTCTGAAAAAAGCCTCTTTGAAAGGGCTGACCAAACGTCTGAACTTGCACGGCCCTGCGCACAATTTCAGCGATGATGATTATCGCGAGCGCCTTGAACTCGAACTCAAAGTCATCAATGGCATGGGCTTTCCGGGTTATTTCCTGATCGTCGCAGATTTTATCCGCTGGGCAAAAAACAATGACATTCCGGTCGGCCCCGGACGTGGATCGGGTGCCGGTTCACTGGTCGCCTACGCGTTGGAAATCACCGATATCGATCCGCTCCAGTACGACTTGCTGTTCGAGCGTTTCCTCAATCCGGAACGTATATCAATGCCCGACTTCGACGTCGATTTCTGCATGGAAAAACGCGACCTGGTGATTGATTATGTCGCCGACACCTATGGCCGGAACCAGGTCAGCCAGATCATCACCTACGGGACCATGGCGGCCAAGGCCGCAGTGCGTGATTGCGGGCGGGTACTTGGACACGGCTACAATTTTGTGGATGGCATCGCCAAGCTGATACCCCTGGAGTTGGGCATCACCATTAAGAAGGCACTGCAGCAGGAACCCGATCTCAGAAAGCGTTATGAAGAGGAGGAAGAGACCCGCGCCCTGCTGGATCTTGCCATGTCACTCGAGGGTTTGACCCGAAATGCCGGTAAACATGCGGGTGGTGTTGTGATCGCACCATCCGCACTGACCGATTTCACACCGTTGTTCAGTGAATCCGGTGGTGGCGGTGTCGTCACCCAGTTCGATAAGGACGATGTTGAAACCATCGGCCTGGTCAAATTCGACTTTCTCGGTCTGAAAACATTAACCATTATTGACTGGGCGTTGAAAGCCATCAATCAACAACTTCATGAGGCTGGCAAAGACCCGATTGTGCTCGAAGAATTGCCGCTGGACGATCCACAGACATTCCGGTTGTTGCAGGATTGCAGGACGACCGCGGTATTCCAGCTCGAATCGGGCGGTATCAAGGAACTGATCCACAGGCTGCAACCCGACAGTTTCAACGAGATCATTGCACTGGTTGCGCTGTACCGGCCCGGTCCGCTGGAATCCGGCATGGTGGGTGATTACGTGGATCGCAAACACGGCCGCTCCATCGTCAGCTATCCACACCCCGACCTGGAATCCATACTGAAACCGACCTATGGTGTCATCCTGTACCAGGAACAGGTCATGCAGATCGCACAGGTGTTGGCCGGTTATTCCCTCGGTGATGCGGATATCCTGCGTCGCGCGATGGGTAAGAAAAAGGCATCCGAGATGGCCAAGCAGCGTCTCGTATTTGTTGATGGTGCCTCGCATCGCGGTGTCAGCGACGAACTTGCCAACTATATTTTTGACCAGATGGAAACTTTTGCCGGGTATGGCTTCAACAAGTCCCACTCTGCCGCCTATGCGCTGATCGCCTACCAGACAGCCTGGTTAAAGGCTCACTTTCCGGCCGCTTTCATGGCTGCAGTATTGTCTGCTGACATGGATACCACGGATAAAATCGCCGCCTTGATCAGGGAATGCCGAAAAATGGGCATGGAGATTCTGCCGCCCGATATCAATCACTCAGCATACGCGTTCAGGATGACCGATGAGCGCTCCATCAGCTACGGTCTTGGCGCGATCAAGGGTATCGGCAAGGCGGCCATCGAGTCTATCGAAGTGGAGCGTGTCTCAAACGGGCCCTACACAAGCCTGGATGATTTCTGCAACCGCATGGATTTGAGAAAGGCCAATAAACGCGCGATGGAAACCCTGGTTCGTTCCGGTGCGATGGATCTGCTTGATCCCGACAGTAACAGGGCAAGGCTGTTGCACGACCTGCCCCGTTGTTTGCAGGCCGCCGAACAGACACAACGCGACCAGGAAGCCGGCCAGACAGATATGTTTGGCACGCTGCAGCCAACCAGCAGCAGCAACACGATAGAGCCTTCCGACGTGGAGGCCTGGCACGAACTGCAAAAACTGGAGGCAGAAAAGGATTCTCTCGGTCTGTACCTGACGGGTCACCCGGTCAAGGTTCATTTCAGGGACACCAAAAATTTCACCACCTGTGTACTTGGCAACATTTACGAACGTGTGCCCAAAGAGAGCAATAACCGGCGCGGTGTCAGCATGACCCTGGCAACACTGGTCACTTCATTAAACCGCCGCACTGAACGTGGGCACTTCATCGCCGTTGAAGACCACACCGGCCGGATTGATGCGTTTTTATCCAATGAAGCCTATGCCACCTACGCCGATTTGATGGTCAAGGATACGATCGTCGTTATCAAGGGCCGCGTTGAGGCCGATAAATTCACCGACGGTTACAAAATAACCGCAGAGCATATTATGTCGCTGGCGGAATCCAAGGCGCGGTTTGCAAAAGGGGTCAATATCGCTGTCTGGGGACCTGACGAAGATTTATGCACGCTCCTGGCTTCCACTTTCCGCCCGTATCAAGGGGGGTCATCACCGGTGTTTCTGCATTACCGGAACCAACGGGCACGTGTCACTTTTGAATTGGGTAATGAATGGACAGTCAAACCCTGCCAGGAGCTGATTGCCGCATTGAATGAACTGGAAGCTGTCAAGCAGGCGGGCTTTCGCTACTGATCACCGGTTCAGCTTTCTGACGAACGGTAGCGCCGGTACAAAATCTTGATCCGGCGGACATATTCAAGTGTTTCCTTATAAGGCGGAACACCGCCATATTGACGCACCGCACCCGGACCGGCATTGTAGGCAGCCGCTGCCAGTTCCACGCTCTGATCAAATTGCTCCAGCAGGCTGGAAAGATAGCGTGTGCCACCTTCAATGTTACTGATCGGATCAAACACATCAGCGATGTGTAACTCTGCCTGGGTGGCAGGCATGATTTGCATCAATCCCTGTGCACCTTTCGGTGAAAGCGCTTCCGGCTGGTAGGCGGACTCTGCGTGAATAATGGCCCGGATCAACGCATCATCAACGGCAAACACCTCGGCAGCCGCTTGTATTTCTGAGTTAAACGCACCCCGGTTCAGGGGTATTTTTTCCCAATCCAGCTGGTTACATTTCGGGTCCGATGCGTAACAGGGAAATGAAAAAGTTTTGACGTCTTTCTGGCCCGTTGGCCTGACGTTGGTGTAATGGATAATACCGTCCTTGTCAGTGAACTTATACATTTCAGCAAACGCAGGCTGTATGCCCGCCAGGCAGACAAAAATCAATAACCCGGTAATCTGCACTGCACTTAAAAACGTGTATTTCATCACGGTCCATGTGGCCCCAATACCCTGATTATGGCACAGACAGCTTCAATACTGCACACCTGTCATATTGGCAATAGGCTGATAAGCCCTGAACCTACGGCTTATCTCAGGGTGTCGCTTTGCGGAATCTCGAACTGTAGAAAAGTATCGGGATGACCAGCAGCGTCAACAGGGTGGATACCAGTATGCCAAAAATCAGCGAGATGGCGAGACCATTAAAAATCGGGTCATCCAGTATGAAAAAGGCCCCCATCATGGCAGCCACTGCCGTCAGAACAATCGGTTTTGCGCGTACGGCGGAAGCCTTGATGACCGCTTCCCCGAGCTCAAGACCGGCGCTGAGTTCCTGCTCGATGAAGTCCACCAGCAGGATGGAATTGCGCACGATGATACCGGCCAGCGCGATCATGCCAATCATTGAGGTGGCCGTAAATTGGGCACCCAGCAGGGCATGACCCGGCATGACACCGATGAGTGTCAGGGGAATCGGCGCCATGATAATCAGGGGTATCAGATAGGAGTTGAACTGCGCGACAACCAAAAGGAAAATCAGCAGCAAGCCGACCATGTAGGCAATACCCATGTCGCGGAATGTCTCGTAAGTGATTTGCCACTCACCATCCCACTTCAATGAAAAGTAATAGGGGTTGTCCGGCTGGCTGATGTAGCGCTGTTCGATTGTCCCGCCGGCATATTCGAATGCGTCGATACGATCTGACAATTCGAACATGCCGTACAACGGACTGTCGAGTTGACCCGACATGTCAGCGGTCACAAAAACCACCGGCAACAAATCCTTGTGAATGATCGCGCCATCCCAGGGCCTTAACTCCGCGTGTGAAAACTCCGAAATGGGCACCGGAATACCTTCACGGCTCCTGACTTCAAGGGCCATCAGGCTTTCGATATCGGTCTTGTTGGCAACCGGGATTTCCATACGTACCGGAATCGGCTCCTTTTCATGGGAGCGGTGGATAAAGGTGATGTCCTCCCCGCCAAGGGCCAGTGCAACAGCGCTGCTGACCTGCGCCTGCGACACACCCAGCAGGGCGGCTTTTTGCCGGTCGACCCTGATGACATAGCGTTGTGCATCGGCCTCCACGCTGCTATCGATATCCACGATGTCCGGTGTGTCGCGGAAAATTTCTTCGAGTCCCTTACCCAACTGCTTCTGTGCCTCGTAATCGGGGCCGTAAATTTCCGCCACGACAGGAGACATAACAGGCGGACCAGGCGGTATTTCAACAACCTTCACCGATGCACCATAGCGGTTGCCTGTCGCGGCCAGTTGTGCGCGCACCGAGGAGGCGATTTCGTGGCTGGATCTGTGACGATGCTTTTTGTCCAGCAGATTGACCTGGATATCACCCATGGTGCTTTCATTGCGAAGATAATACTGCCGCACCAGTCCATTAAAATTGATCGGGGCGGCCGTCCCTGCATACACCTGGTAGTCGGTAACCTCGGGAATGGTCTCAATCACCTGCGCCAATTCGTCCAGCACATGGGCACTGGTTTCAATCGCGCTGCCTTCGGGCATGTCCAGGACCACCTGGAATTCAGACTTGTTATCGAAAGGCAGCATCTTCAGTATCACCGCCTCGAAAAGAACCAGTGCAACTGCAAACCCTATCAGGGCCAACAGTCCACCAAACAGCATAATACGCATCCTGCGCCCTGCCTGGCGACGCAAAAACGGAGTCATCAGGCGACTGAAAAAATGCTGCAGCTTTTCCGGTCCTTTTCCTTCCTTCGAGTGCTCACCGCTGTTACCCAGTAATCGATTACTGAGCCAAGGCGTCAGAATCAGCGCGATAGCCAGCGAAAATAGCATGCCCATGCTGGCGTTGATCGGAATGGGGCTCATATACGGCCCCATGAGCCCGGTGACAAAGGCCATTGGTAACAGCGCCGCGATGACAGTGAAAGTCGCCAGGATGGTGGGGCCACCGACTTCGTCCACGGCCCGCGGGATCAGGCCGGCCAGTGGCCCGGGATGGAGGCCGCGGTGCCGGTGGATATTCTCCACGACCACGATGGCGTCATCGACAAGTATACCGATGGAAAAAATCAGGGCGAACAACGAGACACGATTGATGGTGAAACCCCAGGCCCAGGAAGCAAACAGTGTCACCGTCAGCGTAACAATCACGGCTGCGCCGACGATCAAAGCCTCACGCCAGCCTATCGTCAGCAATACCAGTAGAATCACCGATGCCGTCGCAAATGTCAGTTTCTGGATGAGTTTGGTCGCCTTGTCATTGGCGGTCTGGCCGTAATTTCGCGTGATACTGATTTGCACACCATCAGGTATATGCGTGGCCTGCAACTGGCCGAGCCGCTCGATCACCGCGTCGGCAATCCTGGTCGCATTGGTGCCGGTTTTCTTGGCAACTGCGATGGTGACCGCCGGTGCGTAGGGGATATCGGGCATTCCTGCCTCGTCTGCCGCGGGACCGGTTGCGTACCATGCATATTGCTCGGGCTGATCGGTTCCAAAAATAACCGTGGCGATGTCTTCCAGGAATACCGGGCGGCCATCGAAAACGCCGACTACCAGCTCACTTATATCTTCCGGTCCTGACATGAAAACACCGGCCTGTACCGGGATTTCCAGGCCGGATGAGATCAGTGATCCGGCATGCTGAACGCTGTTACCGGCCGTGAGTGCCAATCGCAAATCATCCAGCGTCAGACCGTATCCAGCCACCCGCTGGGGGTCGAGCTGAACATGCACAATGCTTTGCGCGCCACCGATCGTGTATACATCCCGGGTTCCGGGAACACGTTTTAGCTCGGCTTCCAGTGTATGCGCCACACTCAGCAGCTCCCTGCCGCCGCGCTCCGGGTCATCGGTCCACAGTGTCGCAGCGATGATGGGCACGTCGTCAATACCCATGGGTTTGACCAGCGGTGGTAAAACACCGAGGTTGGCAGGCCGCCAGTCCTGGTTTGAATAAATCGCGTTGTAGAGGCGCACGAGGGCTTCGGTGCGCTGCTCGCCAACCTTGAACTGGATCGTCAATACGGCGATTCCAGGCCTTGAGACTGAATAGACGTGCTCAATACCTTCGATCTCGGCCAGGACCTGCTCCATGGGTATGGAAACCTTGTTTTCGACCTCGACACTGCCGGCGCCGGGAAACGGCACAAATACATTGGCAAAGGTAACGTCAATCTGTGGTTCCTCCTCGCGCGGAGTGACCATCACGGCGAACAATCCCAGTAACAGGGCGGTGAGCGCGAGCAGTGGTGTCAGCTCGCTATCCTGGAACTGACGCGCAATTCGACCGGAGAACCCGAGCTTGCTGTTCACGGCTGCATTGGCACCGATGTTTTGGCATAAATACCCGCCTGCACCGGGTCCAAGGCGACCAGTTCACCTTCCCCAAGACCGGCGAGCACTTCGACCTGATCACCGAAGTTGTGACCAATCCGCACCTGGCGCAGCCGTACATCACCATCTTCGGACACGTACACCGCGGTCACCTCACTGCGTTGCACCACCGCGATAGCCGGAATTAGCAGACGCTCGGCTTGCCCGATCCGGAAAGCGGCTTTTACGAACATACCGGGAAACAGACCGAACTGGCCATCGGGCATTTCAAGCCGCACGCGAAAGGTATTGGTGATCGGGTCGGCTACCGGGAATATGGTTATTTTTTTCGGCTCGACCCTTTCAAACTCGGTCAGCACCGCCGCCCGTGGCTCACGCCTGACCTGGATCGCAACCTGCTGCGGCAGGTCAACCGTCACCCGCAACTTTTCCAGGGACAGCCCGGATATCAGGGGCTGACCAACGGATACGGTCTCACCGACCTCGATATGGCGCCGGGTGACAATACCCGAGTACGGTGCCCGTACCACCGTGTACTCCAGCTGCTGGCGTGCAGCCACCACCGCAGACTCCGCCGATGATACGGCCGCTGTGGCGGATCCCCTGGCGGCCAACGCCCGGTCAAGGTCACGTTGTGATCCGAGTCCGCGTTCCTTGAGACTCATGGCACGCGAATATTCTTCACCGGCTTCCACTGCCCGCGCACGGGCTCCGGCCAGTTCAGCCTGTGCACGCTGCAGATCTGTTTGCTGCTCGACGTCAGTGAATTTGATCAGGATTTCTCCGGCCTCAACAAAATCATCGATATCAAAATTGACTTCCTGGATTCGTCCGGCGGTTTGCGCCGAGACTGTCGCCTGTTGAATCGCTTCAACAGTGCCGTCAAAAAATCGTTCAATCGCGGTGCTTTCGAGCGTGACCGGGACCGTCTCAAGTGCTGGCAGTTTATCCGCAGCGGATGCGTTACTTGCTAAAAGCGAAAGAAATATAAATATATTTATCAGCAAGTTAGTGAAGGTTAGATTACTTTGCAACGTGTGATGCATTTGCTTTCCCGGAACTTTCAGCAGCCATTGCCTGAGCTGTTCGTTTTCTATTAAACCCGAGAGTTTAATATATTAACGAATTATTATATTACAAGTGACCGGTACAGGATTCACCAGGGTTTTTCGAGTGATTCAGCACCGCTGACAGGCCTTTAAATTGAGCAGAAACCCAATCCATGTTTTTCAAGATAACGCTGATGGTATTCCTCTGCAGGCCAGAAAGTCATCGCCTCCTCCACCTTGGTGACCACCGGCTGCGGCCAGCGGTCGCCCTGGTCTATTTCAAGGATGGCCTTTTGGGCTGCTTTTTCCTGTTTCTTGGAATGAAAAAAAACAACCGAACGATACTGGCTGCCAATATCCGGCCCCTGCCGGTTCAGCGTGGTCGGGTTATGCATGTCAAAAAACAGGGCCAGCAGGGTTTCATAACTGACCAGGTCCGTATCAAACCGGACCTGTACAACTTCCGCGTGCCCGGTCTTTCCGGTACAGACCGCCTTGTAATTCGGATCGGGTTGCCCACCCATGTAACCGGAGGTGGCATCAAGCACACCCTCCACCTCACGAAAACGTGCTTCTACGCCCCAGAAACAACCGGCGCCAAAAGTAGCGAGCTCTGTGTGACTATTCATTATTTACTCCTCCCGGCCGGTGCTTTACCGACACGTATCATACCTTCCTGAATCGTACTGGCAACCAACCGGCCGCTACGGTCATAAATCAAACCGCGCGCCAGTCCCCTGCCGCCACTACTGCTGGGGCTGTCGCAGGAATATAACATCCAGTCATCGACACGCGCCGGTCTGTGAAACCACATGCCATGGTCGAGACTGGCCATCAACAGGTCATCCTGAATAAAGGAGATACCATGTGGCAAAGTCGCGGTACCTACCAGGTGGAAGTCGGAAGCATAGGCCATCAGCGCGCGGTGCATCAGGTCGGACACCTCGATCTTCTTATTCAAACGAAACCATATATTTGAATAGGGTGCCTGCGCCTGCGGATTGAATACATCCGTCTTTCTCACCGGGCGAAAATCAAACGGCCCGGTCCGTGAAAACCAGCGGCGTAACAACGGAGGAACCGTTTCAAGCCGGTCTTCCGGAACGTCACTTTCGGAAGACAGATCCTCGGGCATCGGCACATCCGGCATTTCAAACTGGTGGTTGAGTCCCTCCTGCTCCAGCTGGAAGGAAGCCGCCATTGTGAAGATCGGACGGCCATGCTGTATGGCTACGACCCGGCGTGATTTGAAACTCCGTCCATCCCGATTTCGTTCAACGTTGTAAACAATCGGCGCTTCGGCATCACCGGCACGCAGAAAATAGGCGTGCAGGGAATGAATGGTACCTTCATCCACGGTACGGCTGGCTGCAATGATTGCCTGCGCCAGCACCTGGCCACCGAACACCCGTGAGGTTCCAATGTCCCGGCTTTCACCACGGAAAAGGTTGACCTCAAGGGTTTCCAGTTCCATCAACTGGAGCAACTCTTCTATGCTGTTATTTGAGTAGGGCATTTTTCATTACATTCTGTTCAGGTTAATTGACTAGTTTATCCCACCAGTGAATAGTTGGCTGCGTGAAAATAACAAATTGGGTTCCGTGCCTGTAAACACAATGGCCTCACTGTGCCACAATGTTGTCGAATCTATTCAAACCAGGCAGAGTGGACCCGAATGAAGTCCGAACACACATTTCTTTGGCACGACTACGAAACATTCGGTGCCTACCCGCAACTGGACCGGCCGGCACAGTTTGCCGCTGTGCGCACCAATACCCGGCTCGAACATGTGGGTGATCCCATCAACTGGTACTGTCAACCGGCGATGGACGTGCTTCCGCACCCGGTTGCCTGCCTGATCACCGGTATTACACCCCAGGAAGCGTTAAAAAAGGGATGTATTGAGGCTGAGTTTGCTGCAAAAATCCATACCGAGATGATGGAACCCGGCACCTGCAGCGCCGGTTACAACAGTATCCATTTCGATGACGAATTCAGCCGCAACCTGTTTTACCGGAATTTCTACGACCCGTACGAACGCGAGTACAAAAACGGCAACTCACGCTGGGACCTGATTGACCTGGCGCGGATGTGTTATGCATTGCGACCGGCGGGCATCGAGTGGCCGGAACATGAACCCGGCAAGCCAAGTTTCAAACTTGAGCACCTCAGCGCAGCCAACCACATCGAACACCAGGGCGCACACGAGGCACTATCTGATGTTTTGGCAACCATCGGCCTCGCCCGGGTGATTCTGGAACGGCAACCACGCCTGTTTGCATGGGCACTGAAAATGCGTGATCAGCACCACGTCATGCAGTTGCTGAACCCGGCAAACCCCGAACCCTTGTTACATACCTCTTCGCGCATTCCGGCCAACCGTGGCTGCACCACGCTGGTACTGCCGCTGTCCATCTACCCTGACAGGAAAAAGTCAGTTGTCGTTTACGACCTGATGAGCGATCCCGAAGCACTGCTGAGTCTGACTGCGGATGAAATTAGCGATCGCCTGTTTACGCCCGCCGACGACCTGCCAGAAGGCGTGGAACGAATCCCGCTAAAAGCCATTCACAGCAACCATGTTCCCATGGTTGCACCCGTGGCGACCCTGAAAAATGTCGATTGCCAGCGTATCGGTCTGGATCCACAACGATGTTTCGACCATGCTGAAAAACTCATGCGGGTCCTGCCGCAAATACGTAACAAGGTGATGGATGTCTTCAAACCCCACCCGCCGGGTGCATATACCGACCCGGACCAGATGATTTATTCGGGTGGTTTTTTCTGCGATTCGGACCGCAGACTCATGCAGAAAATCCGCATTACGGCAGCGGAGAAATTAGGCCAACTGTCCTGGCCATTCAAAGATTCCAGGTTAGAGGAAATGCTGTTCCGCTACCGGGCACGCAATTATCCCGAAACATTGAGCTTGAAGGAAACCGGCTTATGGCAAACCCAGCGACTCGCGCGACTGAACCAGCCAGCAGATGACCGGCAACTCAATCCTGAAAGTTTCAGGCTGGAAATATCAGCTGCCAGGCAGGCGCATGCCGCAGACGGACATGCCTTGGGCATACTGGATCAGCTCGAGGCCTGGGGCAATGCTATGTGCAATGCCGATGGCGCTGTAGGCTAAAACCCCAAATCAACGACTTATCGGTGCTTTCTCGATTCAATTCGAACTGTTTATGCACAAGTCGCTGATTGTTCATATGACACTTATGTGACAACAAATTTACACCTAGGGACATCACAGCAATATCCATAACTTGTTGTATTATATAAATATATAAAATTTTGTTCAAATTTTGATCAATTCTGAGACCCGCCCACGCTGGCTATGCACCGACCACCTTACTCACAGAGTTATCCACAGCATTTGTGGATAACTGATCAGGCCGCATTGATCCTTTTTTCCACTGGCTCCTGATGTATCTCCAGTGCGCGTTGATGACCGCCCGTCACCCTGTTCAGACGACGTCTGGCCGATGGTGAAACAAACTCTACATGGGTACCATCCGAAAATTGCAACATCCAGATTCTATGGGGGTCATTGCCCTTACCCGGTGTTGCCACGATGCCGGTAATCGTCTTGCCAACCAACTGAAAATCTGTATTCATTGTGATTACTCCTTATCCGTTGAGTGACATTAAAGCAGGGATGATTCTCAAATCATGAGAGACGGCAGCAGTTTTTTTTCACAGCTCATAATGACCTACGTAACAACGGGTATTTCGCCTCTATTTTTTTCCTTCGGCAAAACCTAAAGTGAAGTTGTCCTGCATCGGCGGGGCGCCGAAACTATTTTCGGTCTTCACATTACAAGAGGGGTACATATGAAATCGCTAACTATCAAATCATTGTTCACACTACTGGCAACGGGTCTGTTTTCCATCTGGGCCTGGGCTGCACAACCCGTTAATGTCAATTCCGCCAGTGCCGAGGAAATCGCCGAATCACTTAAAGGTGTCGGTTTGAGCAAGGCCGAAGCCATTGTCAGTTACCGGAGTGAAAACGGTGAATTCAAACACGTTGATGAGCTGGTTAATGTCAAGGGTATCGGTATACGCACGGTAGACATCAACCGTGAATACATCCTGTTGGATAACAGCAAACTCGCTGCCAGCAAGTAAGCCAACATGGCTTGAATCAAACCGGGCGATGCGGTCGTCCGGTTTGTTTCAATCAACCAGCAGACGGCTGCCGAAGGCGTGTGCCAGGGTTGACTGGTCGGTGTATTCGAGTTCGCCACCCAGGGGAACACCATGGGCGATACGGGTAACCCGGATATTGTGCGATTTTGCCATTCTTTGCAGGTAGTAAGAAGTGGCTTCACCTTCCACCGTCGGGTTGGTTGCCACAATCATTTCTTCAGGTGCGTTATGCTCGAGACGTTCCGCCAGCTGGTCAAGACCCAGCTCAGCCGGACCGATGCCATCCAGCGGAGACAATCTTCCCAACAGGACAAAGTAACGGCCTTTATAGGCGGTTGCCTGTTCAATGGCCAGAACATCAACGGGTGATTCTACGATGCATAATTGCGACTGGTCGCGTCTCGGGTTGGCACATATTGTACAAATCTCCAACTCGGTGAGATCACGACACAGTTTGCAGCGACCAATATTCTGCATGGCCTCAACGAGTACTGCAGACAAGCGTAAGCCGCCTTCACGATTACGCTCCAGCAGGTGCAAAGCCATGCGTTGGGCCGTCTTTGGTCCTACGCCCGGCAAGCAGCGTAAAGATTCGATCAATTGAGCCAACAGGGGTTCAGATGTCATGGCAGATCAGGATCAACTGGCACATGGGCTAAAAAGGTAATTTAAATCCCGGTGGCAGTTTCATGCCCTGGGTCAAACCGGACATGTGCTGCTCCGAAGCCTCCTTGATGCGGTTGACCGCGTCATTGAAGGCTGCCGTAACGAGGTCTTCGAGCATTTCGATGTCGTCTGCCAGACCGGGGTCAATGCTGACACGCTTAACCGCATGCTGACCGTTCATGACCACGCTGACCATGCCGCCACCGGACTGACCGGTGATCTCCATCTGCGCCAACTCTTCCTGCGCTTTCTGCATTTCCTGTTGCATTTTCTGAGCCTGTTGCATCAGTCCTGCGATATTACCTTTCATTCTGCTTTCCTCGTGCTTAATAGCGGGGCGCGCTGCACCCTGATTTATTGAAGTGGTTGAATTGAATCGGGAACAATTTTTGCACCAAATTTCTTTTTAATGTCCTGTACGGTCGGATCCTCTTCAATCGCACGCTCTGCCTCGCTCATGCGATTGATCTCGGCGCGATGTGCGTCGGCAGCGACGGACTTCACCGGTTCAGATGCCTTGTGTAAATCCAGCTTCACCCGGTGTCCGAGACGACTGGACAATGCTGACTGCAAACTCTGAACCACGTTCTCGGAGCCCAGCAGTTGCAAGGTGTCGGGCACCAGGAATTTCCAATGATTATTATTAACCGATTCAAGTTGTATATTCCTGGCAAATTCCCGCGCGGCGCCGCTTAACTCAAGATTGGTTTGCAAACTGGACCAGTCCTGCGAGGGATCACCCTCCCCGGTCAGCTTGACGCCCTTGGCTTCGGACCCGGGCTGATGTCCGAACTCAAGTTCCGGCTCGGATTGGAGTTCCGCTTCAGGCTCCGCCTGAGTTTCGGTTTGCACTGATTTCTGCTTGATAAGCGGCTTGGATTCCTGCAGTGCATCAAATGCTGCCCGGGCAGCTTTCGCGGCGTCGTTACCACCACTGACCGCCTTGTTTTGCGGGGCCTGTGCAACTGCTGACGGGCTACCGGCAGCGGCGTCCTTAGCCATTGATTTTGTTTCGGTATCCGTGCCGCCTGATGCCATACCTGCCGGTCTGAACGCCAGCATACGTAACAGGGTCATTTCCAAACCGGTGCGCGGGTCGGGTGCCAAACCCAGATCCCTGCGACCGGCAATGGCTATCTGGTAATAAAGTTGTGCGTCTTCGGCTGATATCTGTGACGCGCGCGTCACCAGTGAATCCCAATCGTCCCTGACCGGATCACGGAAATCCGGCGCCGCCTGAATCAGGGCAATCCGGTGCATGGCTTCTGCCAGTTCATCCAGCGCGGTTTCGAGGTTTCGTGTTTGCAGCACAAGGTCGTTGACGATATTCATCAGGGCCGTTGCGTCCGAACCTGCAAGCGCATCAATAATGGCTGCGATATGCACATGGTCAATGCTGCCGAGCATATTCGCCACATCGGCATCCTTCAGGCTGCCTCCGCCATACGCGATCGCCTGGTCCAGCAGGCTGAGACCGTCACGCATACTGCCGTCAGCTGCACGGGCGATACGCATGACAGCGGATTTATCAGCTTCTATCGACTCCGCCTGCAGAATTTTATCCAGGTGTCCGCTGATCTGATCGGGTAAAAGCCGGGTCAGGCTAAAACGCAAACAACGGGACAGAATCGTAATCGGAAGTTTTTGCGGGTCGGTCGTCGCCAACACAAATTTCACATGTGGCGGTGGTTCTTCCAGTGTCTTGAGCAGGGCATTGAAACTGTGCCCTGACAACATGTGGACTTCATCGATGATGTAAACCTTGTAACGCCCACGGCTTGGCGTGTACTGAACGGTTTCGAGCAACTCGCGGGTATCATCCACTTTCGTTTTTGAGGCTGCGTCGATTTCCATCATGTCGACAAAGCGGCCTTCATCCACATCGATACAACTGCCGCATTCTCCACACGGTGTCGAAGACACGCCTTTTTCGCAATTGAGACACTTGGCCAGAATCCGCGCGATGGTGGTCTTGCCAACACCGCGGGTCCCGGTCAACAGGAATGCATGATGGACCCGGTCCTGGTCAAGACCATTGACCAGCGCCTGCACCACGTGCTCCTGGCCGACAAGGTCCTTAAATGTATGTGGCCGCCACTTGCGGGCCAATACCTGGTAACTCATAAGGAATCCTCCGAACCACTCCGGGATGATTGCCTTGAGCTTAAAATGCCCAGCTTTTTCGTTCCAAAGCTGGTCAATAGCCAGCTATTACCTGCACTTTGCGCCTCAAATCTGAACATTTTAACTCTCAATTCAATTCACCCCGGAGTGGTTCGGAGGATTCAATGAATCCTCCTGTCATCTGCTGGAAGATTGCCTGAACCCAAGATGCCCGGTTTTTTCTTCCGGTGGTGACTATAGCAGAAGAAATGATGGCGACCCCTGCCCACCGATCCCCGGCACCCGAGTCTGTTGCTGCCGCTGCTCCCTTCCGGGCCTGACGGGGTTCACAACGTATCGTCGCGGGGAGGCCAACAGGGGCCACCACTGAACCACGGATTCGAGTGCTCAAACCCGTGGGAACGGAATTGTGCCGTAAGCCAACTCGGGGTTCAATCATTCAATTCCATATTTACCATAATTCACTGATTTTCATAAAACGGGGTAGAAACAACACGCTTCTGGCAATCAACTATTGTCTCGCTAGTCATCAGACCTGACAATAGTGTATTTGGAATTTGGACAATTATGTCAACAGCGTCACATATACATTTACAACGGCTTGAAGCGGAAAGCATTCGTGTTCTGCGGCAGGTCGCGACCGATTTTGAACGACCGGTCCTGCTCTATTCTGTTGGCAAAGATTCGTCCGTGTTATTGCACCTGGCAATGAAGGCATTTTACCCGGCAAAACCTCCATTCCCTTTACTCCATGTCGATACCACCTGGAAATTCAAGGAAATGATCGCATTCCGTGACGCCACCGCCAAGCGTCTCGGTCTGGAGTTGATCGTCTATACCAACCCGGAAGGTCTGGCTGCCAATACCAACCCGTTTACACACGGCAGCTCGCGTTACACCGATATTATGAAAACCGAGGCGCTCAGGCAGGCACTTGATATCGGTAAATACGATGCAGCGATTGGCGGGGCACGCCGGGACGAGGAGAAATCCCGCGCCAAGGAACGCATATTTTCCCATCGGGCAAAAGGCCATGTCTGGGACCCAAAAAACCAGCGGCCGGAGCTCTGGTCTCTGTATAACACCCGTATCAACCCGGACGAAAGTATGCGGGTTTTTCCATTGTCCAACTGGACCGAAACGGATATCTGGGCGTACATCTATATGCAGGACATACCGATGTCTGATCTGTACCTGGCGGCTGAACGCCCGGTGGTTGAACGCGACGGTGCGCTGTTTATGCTGGATGACGACCGTTTCCCGCTCAATGAAGGTGAGAAACCGCAAATGCGTTCTATCCGCTTCCGGACACTTGGGTGTTATCCACTGACAGCGGCCATAGAATCCACTGCCAGTACGCTCGCAGAAGTCATCATCGAAATGCGCTCCACGCACTCCTCCGAACGCTCGGGCAGGTTGATCGACAAAGACCAGTCCGCGTCCATGGAAAAAAAGAAAAAGGAAGGTTACTTCTGATGTCTGCAGCCAACAAAGCAAATCTCGACATGCAGCAGTTTATTGGGATGGAAAGCTCGAAAAGTATGCTGAAATTCATTACCTGCGGTAGCGTGGACGACGGCAAGAGCACCCTCATCGGCCGTCTGCTCTATGATTCCCAGTTGCTCTACGATGACCAGTTGGAAGAATTGAAGCGGGACAGTAAAGGACGTCTTTCCACCGAGGATGATATTGATTTTTCGTTGCTGGTCGATGGCCTGGCGGCAGAGCGTGAGCAGGGTATTACCATCGATGTCGCCTATCGATTCTTTTCGACATCAAAGCGCAAATTCATCGTCGCCGATACGCCCGGTCACGAACAGTACACACGCAACATGGCCACCGGCGCCTCCACCGCAGAAGCCGCGGTATTGTTGATCGATGCGCGTCTTGGCGTCTCAACGCAAACCCGCCGTCACGCCTATATTCTTTCATTGGTGGGTGTAAAGTACATTGTACTGGCGGTCAACAAGATCGATCTGAAGGACTATTCACGCCAGTTGTTCGAGGATATCTGCGCGGACTTCGCAGCGTTTTCCAAAGGACTGGGTTTCAAAAGCACCTACGCCATCCCGATATCGGCCCTCAAGGGCGATAACATCACCAGCCATAGTGAACGCATGCCCTGGTTCGAAGGCCAGCCGCTGTTGACCTACCTGGAGAACCTCGATCCACAACGCGATGACTCGAAGCTGTTCCGCTACGCGGTTCAGCGGGTCACACGACCCAACCTGGATTTTCGCGGCTATGCCGGCACCGTGGTCGGTGGTGAGATTGCGGTAGGTGATGAAGTGATGGTGGCAGCCTCTCTGAAACGCAGTCGTGTCAGGTCCATCGTGACGATGGACGGTGACCTGCCGTGCGCCATAAAAGGCGATGCTGTAACACTTACACTGGAAGATGAAATCGATATTTCCCAGGGTGATGTATTACACCGGCCCGGTGAACCGCTCGAGCGCAGTAACCAGTTCCAGGCACACCTGATCTGGATGCATGAAGACCCGATGCTGCCCGAACGCAGTTACCTGATGCGGATCGGAACGCAGACTACCTCGGTGCAGATTACCGACCTGAAATACGCCATCAACATCAACACCTCGGAACACCTGCCGGCAACCAAGATTGATTTGAACGGTATCGCCGTGTGCAATTTCGCCAGCGCACAAGCTATTGCGTTTGACGCCTACGCAGATAATCCTGAAACCGGCTCGTTCATATTAATTGACCGTATCAGCAACAATACCGTCGGCGCCGGTATGATCGACTTCGGTCTGCACCGTGGACAGAACCTGTCCTGGCAGTCCTTCGAAATCAACCGCGAATCGCGTGCCCGGATGAAGCACCAGAAACCGACCGTTATCTGGTTTACGGGTCTGTCCGCGTCGGGGAAGTCATCCATCGCCGATATCGTTGAACAAAAGCTGGCCGCGCAAAACCGGCACACCTACCTGCTTGACGGCGATAATTTCCGTCATGGTCTTAACAAGGACCTGGGCTTTACCGATGCCGACCGCGTGGAAAATATACGCCGGGTTGCCGAGGTCGCCCGTTTGATGGCCGATTCCGGTCTGATCGTGATGACCGCTTTTATCTCCCCCTTCCGGCGTGAACGCAGGATGGCCAAGGAAATCGTCGGGGATATTGATTTCATAGAGGTGTTTGTGGATACCCCGCTTGAGGTTTGCGAGGCACGTGATCCGAAAGGTATGTACGCCAAGGCGCGCAGGGGTGAAATCCCCAACTTCACCGGTATCAGTTCGCCTTATGAGCCACCCGAAAGAGCGGACATTCACCTTGATGCAGGCGTGCGCCCGGTTGAAGAACTGGCGGATGAAGTTTTGCAGAAACTGCAGCTTGACTGAGCCGGAACCTGTCAGTCCGCTTCCAGCAACTGAAAAATATTGAAATCTTTATGACGCTCATCCGCAACCATTTGACCAAGCAGGGATATACCCGCTTCATGCACGGATTCCGGCCGCCCGCTGACCAGTGGATGCCAGTCAGCCAATCCCTGTCCGCGCGCCAATCGCCGGTATGCACAACTGCCGGGTAGCCAGTCATAAGATGCAACGGTAGACGCTGTCAGTTGCAAACAATCAGGAATCTTGCTGAGACGATTTGCATAATCTGAACAGCGGCAGGATGACAAATCCAATAACTCGCACGCGCTATTGGTATAGAAAATCTCGCCGCTGTCCTCATCCTCGATTTTATTCATACAGCACAACGCGCAACCATCGCAGAGTGACTCCCACTCAGACTCGGTCATCTCGTTCAGCGGTTTAACTTTCCAGAATTGCTCAGTCATCGTGTTGTCATTATGACAGCGATCACCTAGCGCAGGGCAAACGCGCGCACCAGTTGGAACTGGATCTTTTCCACACCCTGGCCAACTACGTCCTTGGGTATCTCCTTGATCACGATTTTTTCGAGGTCTGCGGGCAGGGTTTTACGTATCACCCCCAGCACTGCAGGAGCAGCCAACAAAACCAACTTATCAAAAACACCTTTTAGATACGCGGTCTGAAGCCGCTCAACCATATCTTTTACGAATCTTCTTCGTTGCTCTTCTTTTACACCGGTATTTGGCTCCATCGCGTGCCGGCCCGAACCGATGCTGTCAAACGCCCTGCCCGGCGCATCCGAAATCAGGTCTCGCGTATGAGCCGCCCCTTCCTTGTTTGCCAAACCATCAACCAGTATAAGATTCCCCGGATGCCGGTCGCTCGAATAGATCTGCGCCTCCGCCTGGTTCGCAACTAAAATCCACATCATTTTCACAATATTTGACTCCTGTCGGGTGGGTCTCCCACCTGGGCCGCTCATGCACCTTCCTCACTGCTTTGAGCTGATGGGTCGCCAATTAGTTTCAATGGCTGCCGGAAAACTCTCCGAGCTTCTTGACCAGGTCCAGCGGAAACACGATGGTCGAGCTTTTGTCACCGGCAATTTCCGTCAGGGTTTGCAGGTAACGTAACTGGATTGCGTTGGGTTCGGCACTGAGCGTTTTTGCCGCCTCCACCAGTTCGGTCGCGGCCTGCTTCTCACCGGTGGCATGAATGACCTTGGCACGTCGCTGCCGTTCCGCCTCTGCCTGGGCGGCAATGGCGCGAATCATGCTCTCATCCAGGTCGACATGCTTGATCTCGACATTGGAAATCTTGATGCCCCAGGCATCGGTCTGACGGTCGAGGATCGCCTGGATGTCGCGGTTCAGCGTATCGCGTTCAGCCAGCATTTCATCCAGTTCATGTTGTCCCAATACCGAGCGAAGGGTCGTCTGCGCCAACTGGCTCACGGCATCCAGGTACTTTTCCACCTGGATGATTGCTTTTTCCGGATCGATGACCCGGAAATAAACCACGGCGTTGACGTGTACCGAAACATTGTCACGTGAGATGACATCCTGCGTGGGCACATCCATCACGATGACCCGCAGGTCCACCCGCACCATTTGCTGAACGATCGGAATGACGACGATCAACCCCGGGCCCTTGACCTTCCAGAATCGTCCAAGCTGGAAAATCACGCCACGTTCGTATTCGCGTAATATCTTGATCGCACCAAAAATAAGGCTCAAGGCGACGAACAAGACGATACCAACTGTATATTCGAACATGTCCTTACTCCTTAATCAGTCCAATGAGCGCTACTCACTCATCAGCCGGACGCACTTTTAGTATGAGTCCATCAATACCTGTTACCACGATGCCCTGCCCCTTGTGTAACGGTGAGTCGCTTATGGCACTCCAGCGTTCGCTGTGAACAAAAACTTCCCCCTCATGATAAAAATCCAACAATGCGCTGCCCGAAGCACCGATGAGTTGTTCCCGTCCGGAAACCACGGGTCTGAGCCTGGCCTTTAATGCGATACCAATAATGCCCATCAGGCCAAGGGAACTGACCAGAGCCAGCGCGCCGATCAATGGCCGCGACACCGCAAAACCGGGTACGTCGGTATCGATCAGGATGATTGAACCGATCACCAGTGAGATAACACCGCCGATGCCCAATGCACCAAAACTGGGGACCACAGCCTCGCCAATCATCAGGATGATACCCAGTGCGAGAAGCGCAAAACCTGCGTAATTCACAGGTAACATCTGGAATGCATAGAGAGCGATAAGCAGACAGATAGCTCCTATCACACCGGGAAGTATGGCACCGGGGTTATAGCCTTCGAAGAAAAGTCCGTAGATACCGATCAGCAATAGCAGGTAGGCAATCGTCGGGCTGGTAATGACACCCAGCAATTCGGCTTTCCAATCCGGTTCAAGCGGCTCGATCTGCAATGACGTGGTATCGAGGACCCAATCCCGGCCTCGTACTTCAATGGTTTTGCCGTTTATTTGATTCAGCAGGTCTCCGTTATCAGCCGCGATCAGATCGATCACACCGATCTCCAGAGCCTTCTCTGCAGTGATGCTGGCTGCGTCCCGTACTGCCAGTTCCGCCCAATCTGCGTTTCGACCGTGCCTGGTTGCCAGTCCACGCGCATAGGCTACGGCGTCGTTAACCACCTTGCGTTTCATCGTGTTGCCATTATCGCCATCTGGCTTGTCTTTCCCGGCATTTTCACCGGGCTCTTGCTTTTGCTCCGGTTGTTCGCCGCCGATAATGGAAACGGGCGTGGCCGCCCCGACATTGGTCGCATGGCTCATTGCGGCGATGTGACTGGCGTAGAGAATATACATACCGGCGCTGGCCGCACGTGCGCCACCGGGTGTTACAAATGTCGCCACGGGAACCGGTGAATCAAGAATGGCCTTGATGATATCCCGCGTGGACGCATCCAGACCGCCCGGTGTATCCATGCGTATGATCACCAGTTCGGCATTGCGCTCGGCTGACTTTTCGAACGCATTGATAAGGTATTCGGCAGTGGCCGGCCCGATCGGGCCCTCAACATCCAACAGGACAGCCAGCCGCCCGGCGGTCTTTGTCGGGGCATCGGTTGTTGCGGGTGTTGCCTGTTCATCCAACGCGACGCCGAACGCAGGCATAAGAAGGGCCACCAGGAAGCAAATCAAGGCTTTCTGCATTTTGACCGAAGCACGGAACGACGTGCCCATCTTGAACAACTCCTCCTTTCGCCAGTGGCATTACGAAAGAGTTTGTAACTATTTTAATTTAAGCAGTTCGGGCGGCCAATTTCCATCAATGTCGCAATTTTGGAGCTAAAACAGGAACATTTGATGACATGGATCAAAAGCCGGCATCCTGATGAAAGCTCAAGACCGGGCTGCTCACTCCAGTTCAATAATCAGGTCACCCTGCCCAACCAGATCTCCCGCCTGCAGATGTACCGCCTTGATCTTGCTCTCGAACGGCGCCGAAATGGTGGTCTCCATTTTCATCGCCTCGATGACAAATACCGGCGTGTCTTTCTCAACCACGTCACCGGCCGCGACCAGGACCGAGGCCAGCCTTCCCATCAGCGGTGAGCCGATTTCATTGCGCTCCACCGCTTTACGATGGGCGGCGGTCTTGGGCACAACCGTTTCATCTCGTATCTGTACACTGCGCGCCTGGCCGTTCAGATCAAAGGTAACGCGGCAGAAGCCGTTTTCATCGGTGTGGGAACGATAGACATAACGGATAACAATGGTTTTGCCGCGTTGTAACTTGACCAGGATTTCATCACCCTGTTTCAGACCATAAAAGAAAGTGTGGGTGGGCAGGTAGTGGACCTCACCAAACTCTTTCTGGTGCTCGTAGAAACCGCGGAAGACGTCCGGATACATAACGTAAGAGAGAAAATCGAGTTCTGTCAGGCTGTCATCGAACTGTTCTTTAAAAGCGGTAAATTCCGTCTCGAAATCAACCGGATCCAGTGCTGCGCCCGGCGGACCTGCCAACGGTTTCCTGCCCTTTAGCACGATGGCGGAGAGTTCGGGCGGAAAGCCGCCATCCATCTGGCCGAGCTTGCCTGAGAACAGGTCAATAACCGAATCGGGAAAAGCCAGCGATTCACCCTGGCTCATGACGGCTTTCTCATCCAGGCCATTGGCCGTCATGAACATCGCCATGTCGCCAACCACTTTGGAAGACGGGGTTACTTTGACGATATCACCGAACATCCGGTTGACAATGGCATAGTTTTTCTTGATCTGTTCAAAGCGGTGTTCCAGACCGAGCGCAATCGCCTGCGGTCTTAAATTGGAGTACTGTCCACCGGGAATCTCATGCTCATAAACCTCCGCCGTGCCGGCCTTCAGACCGGACTCAAACGGGTAGTAATACTCACGCACGGCTTCCCAGTAGTTGGCGTATTGATTCAGCGAGGTGAGATCGAATGGCTGTTCCCGCTCGTGGCCCTTCATCACCGCGATCAGGGAATTCATATTGACCTGGGAGGTCAGGCCTGACATCGAGCTCAGGCACACATCGACGATATCCACATCCGCTTCTATGGCCTTGAGCAAGGTTGCGCTTTGCATGGAAGAAGTATCGTGGGTATGCAGGTGTATCGGGATATCAACCGCCGCCCGCAACGCCGGGATCAGCTTTTCAGCTGCATAGGGTTTGAGCAGACCCGCCATGTCCTTTAGCGCCAGCATATGCGCACCCTCATCTTCAAGACGTCGCGCCATGTCCAGGTAATACTGCATGCTGTAGCGATTTTCCGGATCGGTGTTGAGCACATCGCCGGTATAACAGATGGTCGCCTCAGCGATGCCGCCCGTTCTCTCACGCACGATCTGGATCGAGCGTTTCATGCCCTCAATCCAGTTCAGTGAATCGAAAATCCGGAATACGTCGATACCATTTTCCCAGGATTTCTCGATAAATTTTTCAATCACATTATCCGGGTAAGCCTTGTAACCTACCGCGTTCGATCCCCGGAACAGCATCTGCAGCAGTATGTTGGGTACGGCCTGCCGCAATTGCTGCAAACGTTGCCACGGACACTCGCGCAGAAAACGCAGGGACACATCGAAGGTCGCACCACCCCACATTTCAAGTGAAAACACCTGCGGGTTGGCCTTGGCAAATCCCTCGGCCACCGCCAGCATGTCGAGTGTTCGCACGCGTGTTGCCAGCAACGACTGGTGCGCATCACGCAACGTGGTATCGGTGTACATGATGTTTTTTTGCTGTCTGACCCAACTGCAAAAGGCTTCCGGACCCATCTCGTCGAGTTTGTTCTTCGTTCCCGGTGCGTATTCCGCCAGGCGGTTGACATGTGGCACAGCAGCTTTCCGGAAGACCCGCTTTGAATCGATGGAACCGATGTCCGGGTTACCGTTGACGGTCAGGTTGGCTATGTAACGCAGGGTCTTGGTTGCACGGTCAAAGCGTTCCGATATCTCAAATAATTCAGGATGATTGTCAATGAACGCCACCGTGGCTTCGCCGGAAGCAAAGGTCGGATGACGCAGGACATTTTGCAGGAAGCCGATATTGGTCTTAACGCCGCGTATGCGGAATTCACGCAGGGCACGGTGATTGCGTGCAATTGCACCGCTAAGCGTCCGTCCCCATGACGTCACCTTGACCAGCATCGAATCGAAAAACGGCGAGACGCGGGCACCGGTATAAGCTGCGCCAACATCAAGGCGGATACCGAAACCGGCAGCGCTGCGGTAGGCAATCAGCGTGCCGTAATCCGGTTGAAAACCATTCTCGGGGTCTTCCGTCGTTATCCGGCATTGAATCGAATAACCGCGGCACTCGACATCAGCCTGGGTCTTGATGCGTATCTCCGGATCACTCAGGAGGCACCCGCGTGCGATCTGAATCTGGCTGCGAACGATATCGATACCGGTAATCTGCTCGGTGATGGTGTGTTCCACCTGGATACGCGGATTGACCTCGATAAAATAGATGTTTTCCTGCTTGTCGACCAGGAATTCAACCGTTCCGGCATTGCTGTAATTGACATGCCGTGTAATCGCCAGCGCATATTCGTATAGCTTCTGCCGGGTTTCCTCGCTCAAAGCAAAACTCGGTGCGACCTCGACCACTTTCTGGAAGCGCCGCTGTACTGAGCAATCGCGCTCAAACAGGTGCACCAGGTTGCCTTCATTGTCACCCAGGATCTGGACCTCGATGTGTTTCGGCGATTCGATAAATTTTTCAAGAAAGACCGTGTCATTACCAAACGCCTTGGCTGCTTCGCTACGCGCATCTACATAGGCTGTTTTCAGCTCGCTTTCGCTGCGAATCACACGCATACCACGTCCACCGCCACCGGCGGTCGCTTTCAGCATCACCGGATAGCCGATACGCCCGGCTTCCGATCTCGCTATTTCAACGCTGTCCAGTTTCTCATGGCTGTCTTCAATAACCGGGATGCCGGCGGCGATTGCGTTGGTCTTGGCCTGCACCTTGTCCCCCAGCATGGCCATGGCCTCCGGAGTCGGCCCGACAAATATTATCCCCTCCTGCCGGCAACGGCTTGCGAACTCGACATTCTCGGACAGAAAACCATAACCGGGGTGAATGGCGTCGACCTGGTTGAGCCTGGCAATTCCAATAATCGCGTCGATATCGAGGTATGGCTTGAGCGGCTCATCATCCTCGCCAATCTGGTAGGCCTCGTCGGCCTTGTAGCGATGGGGTGAGAAACGATCCTCCTGGGTAAATATGCTGATGGTGCGAATACCCAGTTCGGATGCCGCCCTGAGGATACGTATGGCTATTTCACCGCGGTTGGCAACGAGGATTTTATTGATATCTCTGCGCATTAAAACATTCCTGGGATGCAATCTTTGCTATTGCCTTGATAGTAATGCCTTGACTGCAACATGGGTATTTTTTTATGTTCAGGATGAACGGTTATGTTCAGGATGAACGGTACACCGCGGGCGCAGGAAGCGCACGACTGCAGGGACAAGGTGAGACCGGTAATCGGTCGAGAGGGTAGCCTGGGCCATGTGCGGCGCGATTGTGTCAGCTTTGCACAGAGTCGCGCTCTACCTGCGGGGCGCCAAGGCCACGCGGTATCTTACTTCAGGGGATGTGAACCCCTCCCTGGGGATTCGGTCGCGACGTCCTGTCGCTCACGCCCCTGAAGTAAGGTACCACGTACCCTCGGCTATGCGTGTATGCACAAGGTGTTGGCTTCGGTTGGGAGATTACGCTAATGGCCGAAGCCGGGGTGGGTATTGTCTTATCAGGACCGTGAGCGACATGGATGTCGCGACCGAGCTTACAAGGATGTACTTGCAGCGAGTCCTGGTAAGACAATACCCACGCCGGCGCCCCACAGCTGAGTTCAGGGAACCCAGCGGGACGCCTTATCAACAGGACTTTCCTCAGACTTGATGGAAAGGTTCACCCCGAATGGCACGTTCACGCAGCCAGTCTGAAACTTTGAACCTGGGGCCATAAGCCAGGGTCATGCGATCACACACTGCGACGAAGTGCTGGATACCGACGCTATCGATAAAAGACAGCGTGCCACCGGTCCATGGCGGGAAACCCCAGCCAAAAATGGAGCCGATGTCAGCATCGGCCGGATGATCCAGAACACCCTCTTCAAAACAACGAGCCGTTTCAAGCGCCTGGCGATAAAGTAATCTGTCAATCACCTCCTGCACCGGCGGTTGCTCTTCCTTTACCGGATAAAGCTCTGCCAGGCCGGGCCATAGATATTTCTTTTCACCTTCAGGGTATTCGTAGAAACCCTTACCGAAGCGTTTGCCTTTACGATCAAGGTCCTCAACGAATTTGCGTATTACCGGGAAACCGGAATCGAAAGTGTAGGATTCACCCTTGTCACGGGCATTCTGCATGGTGATCTTGTAACCAAGGTCGAGTGTGACCTCGTCCATTACTGCCAATGGACCTACCGGCAGACTGGCCATTTTCGCGGCATTTTCGATCAGGGCCGGATTGATACCCTCGGCCAGCATGGTCATACCCTCGTTGGTCGAGGTACTGAAACAACGGCTGGTATAAAAACCCGGGCTGTCGTTGACGACTATGGGTGTCTTGCGAATCTGCTGGATATAGTCGAGTCCGCGGGCGATGGCTTCATCCGAGCTTTTCTCACCCTTGATCAGTTCGACCAGTGGCATCTTGTCCACCGGTGAGAAGAAGTGCAGACCGATGAAGCTTGCCGGTCGTTTGGAAGCCTCGGCCAGACCGGTGATTGGCAGTGTCGAGGTATTGCTCGCGAAAATAGCGCTTTGGGGGATGACAGCCTCGGTTTTGGCGGTTACCCCGGCCTTGATCTCACGGTTTTCGAATACCGCCTCGATGACCAGTTCACATCCCTCCAGGTCCGCATAATCCGTGGTCGGATGGATCAGGCTCAATAGCGCCTCCGCCTTTTCCTGTGTCGAATAACCACGTTGGATGGCTTTTTTCAGCAAACCTTCCGAATAGGCTCTGCCACGTTTGGCGGCCTCAAGATCGGTATCAAGTAAAACCACCTGTATACCGGCCTTTGCAGAAACATAGGCGATACCTGCGCCCATCATACCGGCGCCAAGAATACCCAGTTTCGTTACTTTGGATTTCTCAATACCGGCGGGACGACGGACCAGCTTGTCTGCTGCGCCCTTGTTGACGAACAGGCTGCGCATCATGTTGCGTGCAACGACGCCGGACACCAGTTCACCAAAATACTGTGACTCGATATCCAGGCCGGTATCGATGGGTGTAATACAACCCTCGTATACCGCGGACAGTGCGCCAATCGGTGCGGGGTAATTGTGGTGTGTCATACCCGCTACCAATGACGTGCCAACCATGAACGTCTGTGCATTTTTAGGGGTCATGGCACCGGCGCCACCGGGAACCCGGAAACCCTTGACGTCCCATGGCGCGACCGGGTCAGGGGTGTTCAGCAACCAGGCACGGGCGCGATCCAGTAATTCGCCATCGGGGGCGACCTCGTGTACCACACCGAGCTCGAGCGCTTCCCTGGACTTCAGTTTTTTACCTTGCAAAATTACCCCCAGGGCTTTTTCAATACCAATCAGCCTTGGCAGTCGTTGGGTGCCGCCAGCCCCCGGCAGTAATCCGATACTGACTTCCGGCAATCCCAGTTGGGCTTTAGGATCATCGGTCATCACCCGGTAGTGACAGGCCAGGCAGAGCTCGAGTCCTCCGCCAAGCGCAAGCCCGTTAATGGCAACCGCAAACGGTTTGCCACAGGTTTCCATTCTGCGAAAAACACCTGTCAGGGCCTGGCTCCATTCATAGCCCTGTTGCGTGGTCACACCCCGGTCATAAGCAGTTACAAGTTCCGTGAGGTCTGCCCCTGCGACAAACGCGGTCTTGGCTGAGGCTATGATGGCGCCTTTGACTTTTTCATCCGCTGCAACTTTCTCGATGCAGGCCGACAAATCTGATATCAGCTCATCGCACAAAACATTCATGCTTTTACCCGGAAGGTCGAGCACCAGGCTTGCGATTCCGTCGTTATCGACGGTGTATTGAATCGTGTTGTTCATTTGATTGTATCCATAATCTGTTATTCGTCGGGAGGTCGTTTAATCAGACCCGCTCAATAATGGTCGCTGTTCCCATACCGCCACCGATACACAGGGTCACCAAAGCGGTTGAAAGATCACGCCGCTCCAGTTCGTCCAGCACGGTACCCAGGATCATTGCACCGGTTGCACCCAATGGATGGCCCATGGCAATCGCACCACCGTTGACGTTGATTTTGTCATGTGCAATGTTCAGCTGATTCATGTAGTGCAGTACGACCGCGGCGAAGGCTTCGTTCAGCTCAAACAAATCGATATCCGAGGCACTCATACCGGCGCGCTTGAGCACCTTTTCAGTGGCAGGCACAGGTCCGGTCAGCATGATGCTTGGTTCGCTGCCGATGGATGCAAATGATCGGATCCGTGCGCGGGGCTTCAGACCCATGCGTTGCCCGGCTTCTGCGTGCCCGACCAGTACGACGGCGGCGCCATCTACAATCCCGCTCGAGTTGCCAGCCGTGTGCAGGTGCCTGACCGACTCGATCTCGGGGTACTTTTGTAAAATGACTGCATCGAAACCACCCTGCTCACCCGGGATCACAAATGCCGGTTTCAGCGTCCCAAGGCTCTCTGCTGTCGCTTCCGGTCGCATGTGTTCATCACGTGCCAGTGCCACCCGGCCGATGTGATCCTTAATCGGTACTATTGAGCCATCGAACCAACCCTGGTTCCAGGCATGTGCCGCCCGCTTTTGACTTTCCGCCGAGTAGGCATCCAATTCCTGGCGTGTGATCCCGTACTTGGTAGCAATCAGGTCGGCACTGATACCCTGGGGTACGAAATAAGTCTTGTAGGCAACCTGCGGATCCGTTGCCCAGGCGCCACCGTCAGACATCATTGGTACGCGCGACATGGATTCGACACCACCGCCAATGACCACATCCGACTGACCCGACATGACCTGGGCCGCGGCCGTGTTGACCGCTTCCAGACCGGATGCGCAAAAACGGTTGAGCTGTTTTCCCGCCACGCTCTCGGCATAATCTGCATTGAGTGCCGCAATTCGTGCGATATCCGCACCCTGCTCACCCACCGGTGCAACGCAGCCAAGGATCACATCATCTAACAGTGACGTATCCAGGTTATTGCGCTCACGCAGCGCGGCCAGCACCTGGCTGGCCAGGTCGATAGGTGTAATCGCGTGCAAGGCACCATCGGACTTACCGCGTCCACGCGGCGACCTGACATGGTCGTAAATAAATGCTTCAGTCATGTTGTTTCCTTTTTCAAAGGTTTCTTCGCCTCGAGTAAGACGACGATGTTTTGCTTGAGCGCCCCGATTGACGCTCGCAAATCGATATCCGGGTTGACCAGCCATTGGTAATTAAGACCCAGCAAGGACCCGTAGAACTGTTCAGCAAAGCTCACGGGGTCGACATCCGCCCTGATTTCACCGTTTGCCTGTCCGGTGACCACCCAGGCGGCTGCCGCTGCCCTTTGCAGGCGGTGAAATTCGATCACGTTGGGTTTGAATTCGGAGTTCGGATCGAATGAGGCTGACCACAGTATGTTCATGGCCCGGGCATGGTCGGGAAAATGCAGCAGGTGGTCGCGGTGGGCATCCAGGGCTGCGAGTAATGCATTCAAGCCATTTTTGCCTTCCAGGTTATTTTCCAGTTCCTCGGTCCAGACCGCGGTGATGTGTCTCAAGACCTTGCGAAACAAACCGGATTTGGAGCCAAAATGATGGCTCGCAAGCCCGCGGCTATAACCGGCTGACTCGCCTATTGCAATCAGGGTTGTGCCGGCAAGGCCAGCGGTGTTGAGCAGTTCAATGGTCGCATTGACCATTTTTGCTTCCGCCAGTGCCGTCCGCTCCGCTTGGGTGAGACGCGGTACCCGAAGATTCGCTTTTTGAACAGGAGTGACCATCTTGGCAACTTACTTGTTAACAACAAGCAAGTTACACGGCTGACGCTTTCAGGTCAAGCAAATTACCCGGAATTGAGTCTAAATCGGCAACTCGGTCGTATGCTTGACTTCCGTGAGCGCAATACTGGAAGTCACTTCCTGCACGTCGGGCAATTGTGACAGACGCTCAAAAAAGAACCGCTCATACGCTTCGAGATCCGGTGTGACGATGCGCAACAGGAAATCGACATGCCCCAGCAGAAGGTGACATTCCATTACCTCGGGAAACTCCCTGATGGTGTCGCCGAATTCGGCCACCTTGCTGCGGCCATGTGCCGTGAGTTTGACGTGGGCAAATACCATCGTATCGAAGCCCAGTTTTTTGCGATCAAAGACCATACCCTGTTCCCTGATCAGACCGGCATCCTTGAACCGTTGTATTCGCCGCCAACAGGGCGATTGTGACAAGCCCACCCGT
>Ga0210074_1000127_pt1 | contig 30807 bp, 23 predicted proteins | sample China_Galinas_Co_FD_184860 | JGI IMG/M metagenome (GOLD analysis project Ga0210074, IMG submission 184860) | Wetland microbial communities from San Francisco Bay, California, USA, that impact long-term carbon sequestration -... | ecosystem: Environmental > Aquatic > Marine > Wetlands ... | reverse complement strand
AATTTTCAGGTTGATTTTGCTTACGAGATTCCCGGGGTCGGGCGCTTTCGTGCAAACGTCTACAAACAACAACGTGGTTTTGATGCCATTTTTCGAACCATTAAACCCTCACCGCCAACACTGGCTGAACTTGGATTGCCGGAAGATTTCGAGCGTTTCATAGACTTCCACCAGGGGCTGGTACTTTTTACCGGTCCGGCAGGTTGTGGTAAATCTTCTACCATGGCTGCGATGGTGAATATGATCAATGAGCGCCGGCCGGACCATATCCTTACTATTGAAGACCCGATTGAATACGTGTACCCCTCGGCCTCGTGTAATGTCACCCAAAGGGAAGTGGGATTTCAGACCGAGTCGTTTCCCAAGGCCTTGCGTGCGGCACTGCGGGAGGACCCCGATGTGATCGTCATTGGAGAATTGCGTGATTTAGAGACTATCTCGCTGGCCATTACTGCTGCTGAAACCGGTCACCTGGTGATGGCGACACTACACACCTCAAACGCCATTCGGACCATCAACCGTTTGCTCGGCGTCTTTCCGCCGGATCAGTTATGCCAGATTCGAAGAATGTTATCTGAATCTCTCAAAGTCGTTATTTCCCAGCGCTTGGTGCAACGCAGTGATGGCCGGGGCCGGGTTGCAGCACTTGAGGTCATGATCAACAATAATGCGGTTGCCAACCTCATTCGTGAAAATCGTACCTTCCAGATCAAATCAATTCTGCAAACCGGCATAGCCCAGGGCCAACGCCTTCTGGATGCATCACTGACCAAGCTCATGAGAGACAAAGTGATCACCCAAAAGGAGGCGATCAGGCACGCAGAAGAACCCAGGAACTTCGAATAGCGGGAGTATGAAGTGGCGAAGATCGACATCTTATTCCGCTATCTGAAAACTAACAGCGGCTCGGACCTGCATCTGTTGGCCTCCCGGCCTCCACGGGTACGTATCCACGGCAGATTGATGGATGTCGAAGGCTGGGGACCCCTTTCAGATGAAAAACTGAGAGAACTGATGCGCGAAATCACGACCGAAGCACAGTGGCAGGAATATGAAGCCAGTGGCGATATTGATTTCGCCTGGGCTCTTCCCGGCGAGGCACGTTTTCGTGTCAATTACTTGCGCCAGCATCACGGTGCCGCGGCTGTTTTCCGTATCATCCCGGAGAAAATACTCACTTTCGACGAACTCAAAATACCGAAGCCAATTCGTGAACTGGCTTACCTTGAACGCGGACTGGTCCTCATCACCGGCCCTACCGGTTCCGGCAAATCCACCACCCTGGCTTCAATTATCAACGAGATCAACGAGAACTTCAGTAAACACATCGTCACGATCGAAGATCCAGTGGAGTTTGTTCATCTGAATAAAAAAAGTGTGCTTTCACAGCGCGAGGTCAGTAACGATACGCTCAGTTTTGCAGACGCCCTCAAGGCGACCATCCGGCAGGACGCCGATGTCATACTCGTGGGTGAGATGCGCGACACGGAAACAATCGAACTGGCGATCACGGCAGCGGAGATGGGAACATTGGTATTCGGTACGCTGCACACCAATAGTGCGACCAAAACGATCGATCGATTGATCGATGCGTTTCCAGCCAGTCGGCAATCCCAGGTACGCACCACCCTGGCTGAATCGATATGTGCAATCGTATCGCAACTGCTGCTGCCAACTGCCGATGGTATGGGCCGTTGCGCTGCTTACGAAATTCTGTTGCGCACCAACAGTCTGCCCAACATCATCCGCGAGGGCAACACCACCATGCTGGCGTCAGTCATCCAGGGGGGGGTCAATGACGGAATGTGCGCTATGGATGACTCGCTGGATGCACTGTTAAAGAAGGGCACGATAACCGCAGAAGCGGCGCTGATGAAAGCAAATGATAAATCCCGTTTCAAAAGCCTGGTGAGTGTTAAATAGGCGGCCATCAACATGAAGAATATTGACATATTGCCAATCTTTTTCGGACGCCTGCGATTGCGATAGCTGGGGCGGGTACTTACTGCCAGGGTCGAGAGCGACAGGGTAGTCGCGACCCAGACTTCAGGACGAAATCATGGCAAGTCCCGGTTGTAAGTACCCACCCCAGCCCCTTCGTCAGATCAAGCAGGAAAACGGTGTACACACCAGCACAACACCGTAGTTGTCACGCACCGTATATGAAATCGACTCGTGCTGCGTAAACCCTGTTGGATTAAGCTCAGGATTACATTACATTGGCCCAATGAGCATTGCAGGCAAAACACCGATTGAGTTGCGGCGGGTGTTACATCAGCACCCTGAATTATCTGGAAGGGAAAAACACACCTTTCAAAGGATCATCGATTTTCTGGATGATTTTGATCCGGATGAGATGATGAAACACATAGGGGGATACGGCTTGATGGCCTCCTATATTTTCAGTGAGCATGGCCCGGAAATTGTGATTCGCTGTGAACTGGATGCCTTGCCGATCCAGGAAGTCAAGCAACTTCCTCATGCCTCTGCCACGGCTGGCGTGTCACACAAATGTGGTCATGACGGTCACATGGCGATCGTCGCAGGTATTGCGGAGTGGCTCTCAACCCGGCCCTTCCAGTCCGGCAAAGTACGACTCTTATTCCAACCGGCAGAGGAAAACGGGCAGGGGGCGCAGGCCATGCTGGCGGATCGGAAGATGGCCGATTTTTCACCGGATTACATATTTGCCTTACACAACCTGCCGGGATACCCGTTGCATGAGATCGTGGCGGTCAGGCAGCAGTTCAACGCAACCGTTCAGAGTATGGCCATTTTTTTCAGGGGCATGACGGCGCATGCCGCGTATCCCGAAAACGGGCGTAATCCCAGTCTGGCGATCAGCGAAGCTTGCATCGCGATAAATCAACTTTCCAACCCGGATCCGTCAGACCCGGCATTTGCCCTTGTTACACCTGTATATACCCGCATTGGTGCCCCGGATTATGGAATATCCGCTGCCGAAGGAGAGGCGCATTTCACACTCCGGACGTGGAGCGAGAAAGAGATGAACCGGTTGCAGGATTCGATAATAGCAGTCACATCAGGTTTATGTGAAAAATACGAATTGGCGTATACCACGCAACAATTCGATTATTTTCCAACGGTCGTCAATGATGAGCAGTGCATCGAGGTGATTATTGCGGCCGCTAAACAGCTTAATTACAAGGTGACCGAGTTGACTTCGCCAATGCGCTTCGGAGAGGACTTTGGTTTTTTCACACGGAAGGGGAAAGGCGCCATGTTTGGCCTGGGCGCGGGTCTTCAAACACCACCTTTACATAACCAGGCTTATGATTTTCCTGATGCCTTACTAGAGACCGGCATGTCAATGTTTAAGGGCATTATCAGCAAACTGCTGGAGCCGGGCTGCTAGTACAGGACACTACACTAGTGATGAATGAATTCGACCAATTCAACACCACCTTCCACCTGGTCACCAACCTGGAAGTAAAATTCACTGACATGGCCGTCTGCAGGCGCGAATAAGGTCTGTTCCATTTTCATCGCTTCCATGATGATCACCGGCTGGCCTTTCTTAACCTCGGCGCCGGTCTCGACCAGCAGTTCCACGATGACGCCATGCATCGGTGCGGTGAAAGCGTCGAGGCCGGTCCCTTCGTCTTTTATTCCGTAATCGGGCTGCTTCAGCGCAAATTGCATGGCACCTTTTTCACTGAATAAAGTAAATTGACCGTCATGCGGCACCACGACGACACGTCGCCGATGACCATCGATGTCGGCGTATAACTCGTTCCCGTTAAGTTCGCCGGATGCGATGACGGAGCGGTTGTCCACGGTTATCCGGAAACGCCGGTTTCTCTCGGTCCCGATCTCCTCCACCGGTACATCGTAATCTTGTCCATTCATTGTCAGCTGCCCGCTGTGCCTGCCGGGCTCGTTCAGACGCCAGGCATTGACGGCATTCCAGGGAGACCACGGGTCTGGGGACCTGGCACGTGCGGCAGAGGTTTTCTCAAGACGTAGCAACAGGAACAATGATGCCAGCGGCAGATCCTGCATCCGGTCCGCAATTGATGTATGAAACAGTGACTCCCTGTTTTTCTCGATGAAACCCGTATCCAGCTGCGCTTCCATAAAAGCCCGGGAAGTCACAATGTTATACAGAAAGGGGATATTGGTCGTCACGCCACTGATGTGGTACTCGGACAATGCCTTTGCCATCCTGACGAGCGCACGTTCCCGGTTCTCATCCCAAACGATCAGTTTGGCAATCATCGGATCGTAAAAAACGCTGATTTCATCACCTTGCAGGACACCCGTATCCAGCCGAACGTGGCGGCCCTCTCCGGGTGCATGCAAATACTCAAGCGTACCGGTGGCCGGCATGAAATCATGCTCCGTATCCTCGGCGTAAACACGCGCTTCAAACGCATGACCTTTTATTTCCAGCTCTCCCTGCTGTAGCGGCAGGGCCTCACCTGATGCGACACGTAACTGCCATTCCACCAGGTCCTGCCCGGTGATCATCTCGGTCACGGGATGCTCCACCTGCAAGCGGGTGTTCATCTCCATAAAATAAAATGAGCCGTCCTGATCGAGCAGGAATTCAATCGTACCTGCACCTTCATAGTTAATCGCGCGTGCCGCTTTTACTGCTGCATCGCCCATTTGCTTTCGGAGGTCCGTGCTCATACCCGGAGCGGGTGCTTCTTCGATGACTTTCTGATGTCGACGTTGCACGGAACAGTCGCGTTCGAACAGGTAAACCGCATTGCCATGCTGGTCACAGAAAATCTGAAATTCCACGTGCCTTGGTTGGGTCAGGTATTTTTCCACCAGTAGATCATCATTACCGAAACTTGATAGTCCCTCACGCCTGACAGCAGCATAAGCCGGTTCAATCTCGCTGGCGTTGTTTACCAAACGCATGCCCTTGCCACCGCCGCCGGCGATCGCCTTGAGTAACACGGGATAACCGATTTCATCGGCGGCTTCCCTGATCTTTTCAAGCGACTGGTCGTCACCGTGGTATCCCGGCACCACGGGTACGCCTGCTGCTGACATGATGGTCTTGGCAGCGGACTTGGAACCCATGGCCTCGATTGCGCTTGCAGGCGGACCAATGAAGACAATGTCATTGCCTTTGCACAGACGGCTGAAAGCCGCATTTTCAGACAGAAAGCCATAACCCGGATGAACCGCATTAGCACCGGTCTTTTCACAGGCGGCAATGATCTTTTCAGGCAAAAGGTAGGACTCACGTGGTGGAGATGCACCGATGTATACAGCCTCATCCGCCAGTGAGACATGCAGGGCATTGCGATCGGCATCGGAATATACGGCGACGGTCCCGATGCCGATCCTGCGGGCGGTTTTGATGATCCTGCACGCTATTTCACCACGATTGGCTACCAGGATTTTATTAAACATCGTTTAAACCCCTCACATCCTGAATATACCGAAAGTGGTATCGTCAATGGGCCGGTTAAGTGACGCTGATATAGCCAGTCCAAGCACCTGACGTGTCTGCGCCGGGTCGATGACACCGTCATCCCACAGCCTGGCAGAACCATAATAAGGGTGTCCCTGTTCCTCGTAGTTGTCGAGGATAGGTTGCTTGAATGTTCTTTCATCCTCTTTTGACCAGCTTTGTCCCGATCTCTCTGCCTGGTCTTTTTTCACCTGGGACAACACACCGGCAGCCTGTTCTCCTCCCATCACCGAAACCCGCGAATTCGGCCATGTGAACAGAAACCGCGGGTCGTAGGCGCGTCCGCACATACCGTAATTACCTGCCCCATAGGAATTGCCGATAATAACGGTGAACTTGGGTACCTGGACACAGGCGACGGCCGTCACCAGCTTGGCGCCATGCTTGGCGATACCATCCGTCTCGTATTGCTTACCCACCATGAACCCGGTGATATTTTGCAGAAACACCAGCGGAATTTTCCGCTGGCCGCACAGTTGCACAAAATGTGCACCTTTAAGGGCGGACTCACTGAACAGAATGCCATTATTGGCAATAATTCCGACCGGGTAACCATGAATCCGGGCAAAACCACAGACCAGCGTGGTGCCATACAGGGTCTTGAATTCGTCAAATTCCGAAGCATCCACGATACGCGCAATCACTTCACGGACATCGTAGGGCTTCCTCACATCGGCAGGGATGATCCCGTAAATTTCACTGGCTTCATAAAGCGGCTGTTTCACCTCGCGCATATCCAGGCTCACGGATTTCAGCCGGTTCAACCGGCTCACTGCCCGGCGCACGAGCTTCAATGCGTGCTGGTCGTTTTGTGCGTAGTGATCGGTAACACCCGATTGGCGGCTATGTACATCAGCGCCACCCAATTCCTCGGCGGTCACTATCTCACCGGTGGCCGCTCTTACAAGTGGGGGCCCTCCCAGGAATATGGTTCCTTGCTGCTTGACGATAATCGACTCATCAGCCATTGCCGGCACATAGGCGCCACCGGCGGTACAGGAGCCCATCACCGCGGCAATTTGCGGGATGTTCATGGCGGACAGCGTTGCCTGGTTATAAAAAATGCGGCCGAAGTGCTCGCGATCCGGAAAAACCTCATCCTGCATCGGCAAGTTGGCACCACCGGAATCCACCAGGTAGATACAGGGCAGGTGGTTCTGTTTGGCAATGGCCTGGGCACGCAGATGTTTTTTGACGGTCAGTGGAAAATAACTACCACCCTTCACGGTCGCATCGTTGGCAACGATGACACATTCCTGACCTGACACCCGTCCGATACCAGTGACGATACCGGCGGCAGCGATTTTCTCACCGTACACATTCAATGCGGCCAGTTGCGAAAACTCGAGGAAAGGCGATCCCGTGTCAACCAGGGCATTGATACGATCCCTGACCAGCAGTTTTCCACGCGACTGATGTCGTTCCTGGTAGCGCTCTCCGCCACCCAGTTTTATTTCTTCAAACTGCTTGTGCAGATCGTTGACCAGACCCTTCATATGCGTTTCGTTGGCCAGAAAATCTTCTGACCTGGTATTCACTTTTGACTGGATCCGGTTCATGTTGATATGCCTCCTGGACCTATGCTGTTTCTCTAAACAACTCGCGACCAATCAACAGACGGCGTATTTCTGAAGTGCCGGCACCGATTTCGTATAGCTTGGCATCCCTGAGTAAACGGCCCGCCGGGTAATCATTAACATAGCCGTTACCCCCCAGTATCTGAATGGCTTCCAGCGCCATTTGGGTGGCACGTTCAGAGACAAACAGGATGACGCCGGCTGCGTCTTTTCGGCTTGAACGTCCCTGGTCACAAGCCCGGGCAACCGCGTACAGGTACGCGCGCGAGGCATTCAGCACGGTGTACATATCCGCGACCTTGCCCCTTATCAGCTGAAACTCTCCAATACTGCGGCCAAATTGTTTTCGTTCATGGACGTAGGGCAACACGATATCAAGGCAAGCCTGCATGATACCGACCGGTCCGGCGGCAAGAACGGTTCGTTCGTAATCCAGACCGGACATCAGCACATTAACGCCACCGTTTTCCTTACCCACAGCATTTTCTGCGGGCACGTGGCAATCCTCGAAAACAAGTTCGCAGGTATTCGAACCCCGCATACCCAGCTTGTCCAGTTTTTTCTCCCGATTAAATCCCGGTGTATTCCGTTCGACAATAAAGGCGGTAATACCACGGGATCCGGCGTCGGCATCGGTCCTGGCGTAGATCAGGTAGGTTTCAGCCTCCGGGCCGTTAGTGATCCACATTTTTCTTCCGTTGAGGATATAGTGATCGCCTTGCCGTTCGGCGCGCAGGCTCAGGCTGACAACATCCGAGCCTGAGTTGGGTTCCGACATGGCCAGTGCACCCACGTGTTCACCGCTACATAGTTTGGGCAGGTATTTGAGTTTCTGGTCCTCGTTACCGTTTTTCTGAATCTGGTTCAGGCACAGGTTGGAATGTGCGCCGTATGAAAGCCCCACCGATGCCGATGCCCGGCTGATTTCCTCCATGGCGACGCAATGAGCCAGGTATCCCATGTCAGTACCGCCATATTGTTCCTCGACCGTGATTCCCAGCAAGCCCATGGCACCCAGCTTGGGCCATAGATCTTCCGGAAACAGGTTGTCTTTATCTATCTGCGCCGCACGCGGTGCTATCTCGGACTGGGCAAAACGTTGGACCGCTTCACGCAGAAAACCGATATCTTCTCCGAGATCGAAATCCAGAGTTGGGTAATCCATTGTCATGTCATGTTTCCTCCGATATGGAACCAGCCTAATCCACTACTTGTCTTCGAGTTGCGCAAGCGCGGTCCCGCATTTTTTTTCTATTCCTTCCAGATCCACCAGCATGAACTCCAGATCATCTTTCTGCCGCATCAGTTCCTGACGTTTAATCCGGATTCGTTCGATCAACTTTTCCAACTGGCGGCGATTTTTCTCCGGTGTACCATACATCAGCACAATCTCGGCACTTTCATCCAAACTGAGGCCGAGGCGTTTGCCACGCAGGATCAGTTTCAGCTTGGTACGGTCTGAAGCACTATAGATACGCTGTGTACCATCCCGTTTCGGGCTCAATAAACCCTTCTCCTCGTAGTAACGGATCGTTCGCGCTGTCACATTGAACTCACTTGTAAGGTCACGAATGCTGTATAACTTGTCTTCCATGAACTTCCTTCAGTGGACACGATTTCAGGTCGTATATTTGGTTGTGCACCAGGCAAGTATTGTGCTTACGCTTACGTTAACGTAAACTTGATTTACAATCAAGCAGGATCGTGATTGGCACTTATTTTTTATAAACTCAACGACACTTAATCCGGTAAAACTATGAATCAACCGAAGGACACAAACAAAAAGGTACTGGTTTCAAATGGCCAGGGTTTCTGGGGGGACAGCATTCTTGGTCCCATCCGCCTGGTCCAGGAAGGGCCGATACACTACCTGACCCTGGATTACCTGGCCGAAGTGACCATGAGCATTATGCAAAAACAAAAACTGCGTAATCCTTCTACCGGTTATGCAACAGATTTTGTGAGAATGCTGCGCCGCATACTGCCGCAATGTAAAGCAAAGGGAATTAAGGTTATCGCCAATGCGGGTGGTGTTAATCCCAGGGCATGCAGTACTGCGATTAAAGAGGTCATCAAGGAACTCGGACTGACGGGAATAAAGATTGGTATTGTTGAGGGTGATGACATTCTTGGGCAACTTGATGAATTGATCGCTGACGGTGAGCAACTGGCTAATATGGATACCGGTCAGCCACTTTCTGCCATTCTCGATAAGGTATCGAGCGCAAATGTATATATAGGCGCCCAACCGATCGTGGAGGCGTTGCAGCAGGGCGCGGATATTGTTGTAACGGGCCGCTCAACCGATCCTTCGCTCGTGCTCGCGCCGCTCATATACGAATTCGGCTGGTCGTTTGATGATTTTGACAAACTCGCTGCGGGCACGATCGCGGGTCATATCCTGGAATGCGGTGCGCAATGCACGGGTGGAAACTATACCCGCTGGCAGGATGTAAAGGACATGGCCCGTATCGGGTACCCGGTCGCAGAGGTATCTGCCGACGGATCATTTGTCGTGACGAAGCACGAAGGCACCGGCGGCCTGGTCACGGTGGAAACGGTAAGCTCGCAACTGGTCTATGAAATGGGTGATCCTTCCTCCTACTTGGGACCCGATTGCACGGCTGATTTTACGTCAATTCAGCTACAGCAGGAGGGTCCGGACCGGGTAAGGGTAAGTGGTGTGAAAGGCCGGGCGCCAACGGATACTTACAAAGTCTCAATGTCCTGGTCCAACGGCTATAAAATTTCAGGTCAACTGACCGTGGCAGGGCCGGATGCCATAGAAAAAGCCAGGCTGTGCGCAGCAATCGTGTTTGACCGTGCTGCAATGGACGGCGCCGACATCCCGGAAGATAAGCGCTTCATCGAATTACTGGGCACCAATATCTGTCATGATGGCATTATGCCGCCACCCGTTGATCCGGGTGAAGTCGTGTTACGAATCGGTGCGAAAGGGAATGATATTGAGCAACTGAACCGGCTGGGCCAGGAGATTGTGCCGTTGGTAACAAGCGGTCCCCCGGGAGTAACGGGATTTGCCGGTGGCCGGCCAAGAGCGACGGAAATTATCAGCTACTGGCCAGCCTTAATCGGTAAAACAAAAATATCAACACAAGTTTCTGTTGAGGAGGTATAAAGCTTTGACAACTATCAAACTTGGGCAAATAGCCTATTCCCGATCCGGTGACAAGGGTGACGGGAGCAATGTCGGTGTTATTGCAAACACGCAGGAAATTTACCAGTTCCTGCTGAAAGAACTCACGGCCGATAAAGTCAAAAAGCACTTTTCAAAGATTTGCCTGGGTAGTGTGGATCGTTACGAAGCGCCCAATCTGCTGGCATTGAATTTTATCCTGCATGATTCCTTAGGTGGTGGTGGATCAGAGAGCCTGAAGACCGATGCACAGGGAAAAACGCATGGGCTTGGAATACTGCAAATGAAAATTGACGTTCCTGATCAACTCGCTATCCTGTAGTCCCCGAGAGCGGTTAATGTTCCCCTCCAGCCATGATGTGCAGCAAACTCCAAGGCGAATACTGTTTCCGGAAGTCCTTGATCAAAGAATCCTCACGGCGGCCGGACAGATCAATCGGCAGGGGCTTGCAACAGCGGTGTTATTGTCTGAACCCGCCGAACCTGTAGAAAATATCGAAATATTTTCCAGGGATCCAAATTGCGCAAAGTGGACCGTGCGGTGTGTTGAAGCTTTTCATCAGGCAAATACCCATAAAGGCACTTCGCTGGATGAAGCCCGCCGGAAGGTGGAAAGCAATCACCTGTTGAGGGCTGCCTTGTTGGTCCGTTTGGGTTTTGCTGATGCCGGTGTGTCAGGGTCTTTAGCCTCGACGCCTGAGGTCGTCAGGGCGGGAATACAGGGCGTGGGCCTGGCTGATAACAGTCGACTCGTCTCCAGTTTTTTTCTGATGCAATTGGCAGAGCGGATTTTTGCCTATGCAGATTGCGGTGTAAATCCGGATCCGAACCCGCAGGAGTTAGCACAGATTGCTGTTGACACGGCGTATAGCTATCAGAGACTCACGGGGGAAAAACCCGTCGTCGCGCTATTATCATTTTCCACGAAGGGCAGTGCGCAACATCCACTGGTGGACAAGGTGAAAACAGCCTTGAAGATCGCGCGGGAAATGCAACCCGGTCTACTTATCGACGGGGAGCTTCAGTTTGATGCCGCATTCGTTCCCGAAGTCGCAGCCATCAAGGCCAGGGGTTCAACGGTTGCAGGGTACGCCAACGTATTTATCTTTCCCAACCTGGATGCCGGCAATATTGCTTACAAGATAACCCAGCGTCTCGCTGGTGCCATTGCACTGGGTCCCTTGCTGCAGGGCCTGTCAAAGCCCTGGATGGATTTGTCCCGGGGTTGTTCTGTACAGGATATCGTTGATGTCAGTGTCATCGCCGCAAAAAGTGTTGCCTGAAAAGCGTAAGCATTTTTATAGCTATATCTGTTCCATTTGTTTTCATATTTGGGGTAATGTGTAGGCTGCTTTGATAAGAATGCGTGCGACGACATGAATCATAAGTTTTCTGAATTTACCAACGAAGAATCTGAGCAATGAGCATACGTAGCCATGCCGGTCTGCAGCCAAAGATTGCTGCGGATGTATATATAGACCCGGATGCGGTCGTCATCGGTGATGTTGAAATAGATGAAGGCAGTTCGGTCTGGCCGATGACCGTGATCAGGGGTGATATTCACCGTATCCGCATCGGCAAACGCACCAGTGTGCAGGATGGCAGTATTTTGCACGTGACACATGCCGGTCCCTACAATCCTGACGGATTTCCGTTGATCATCGGCGACGATGTCACCATCGGTCACAAGGCCATGCTGCACGGGTGCACGATTGCTAACCGGATATTGATTGGAATGGCTGCCGTGATCATGGATGGTGCGGTGGTCAATGACGAGGTCATTATTGCGGCCGGCACACTGGTGCCGCCGGGCAAAGTACTCGAAAGCGGATACCTTTACATGGGTAACCCCGTTCGCCAGGCACGGGCGCTGACGGACAAAGAACTGGATTTTTTTCACTATACTGCCAAACGTTATGTCGACCTGGCTGCCGTGTATCTCAACGCGGAGAAAGTCCGTAAGGCAGGCTCTTCAGAATCGATTTGGCAGGGCTGATAGCCGGGTCTTTCCCCGTTAATTGTTAGCCAGGTCTTCCAGGGCTTTGCCGGTCAGGCGATAGCCAACCCATTCATCCTGTGGTCGCGCACCAATGGATTGGTAAAATTTGATCGCGGGCTCGTTCCAGTCAAGCACGCTCCACTCAAAACGACCGCAATTTCTGGAAAGCGCAATCTGCGCCAGGTGCTTCAGCAGTGCCTTACCTGCACCCATGCCCCGGTATTGGGGTGAAACGTACAGGTCTTCAAGGTAAAGTCCCTGTTTGGCCAGCCAGGTTGAGTAATTAAAGAAATAGACCGCAAACCCGGCGGCCTGCTTATCGATCTCACAAATAACGGCTCGGGTAGTCGAATCTGCGGCAAACAACGAATCCCTGATATCGGATTCCGTGGCGACTACTGCCTCTTCGGCGTTTTCATAAATGGCAAGGTCGGTGATAAAGCGGAGTATCAGCGCGGAATCTTCAGCGCTCGCTGGACGGATGACTATATTGGACATTGTGTTCTCCTGCTTTTTCAAAATACACCCAGTGCATCCAGACAGGCTTTACCGAGTTCTACGCGTTTGGCAATATCGGCCTTCTCAAGCACGTCGATATTGATTGCAAAACTGAATATATGCTGATTTTTTGTTACCCATCCGACCCACCAGCCAATGTCCGGGTCCGGTGCAGTTGTCCATCCGGTCTTGGCGTACAAAACCCAGTCATCCCCTTGTTCCAGTTGGATTATACCGCGCACGTTCTGCTGAACTTCGGCGGGGAAGGGCAGTTCGCCCTGAGCCAGGCGTGCCAGGAATTCTGTTTGCTCCACCGCGCTTATCTGCAGGGGGCCCCGCAACCAGAAGGTATCCACCACGGTTCCAACTTCGGCATTTCCGTATGGGATAGCGGCCAGGTTTTCACGCATACGTTCGAGACCGATGCGACGGGCAAGCGCCTGGTAAACAGGTACATTGGAAATTTTGATCGCATCGCGCAGACCCATGTCCTGTTCCCAGGACTGAATTGGCTGGGGTTTGCCGCCATAGGGCAAAACTTCATCGACACTTGCCACTGCACCCGTTGCAAGACCGATCAGACTGTTGGCAATCTTGAAGGTAGAGGCCGGGATAAAGCGTTTCTCTGCCCTGGCAAGGTCATGCACAACAAGCCGCCCGGCCGTCACGTCGTAGAGCACGAAGGTACCGGTGACACCCGCTTCATTAAACAGTTGATCAAGTTCCGGACGTTGCTCCACATCAAGAGCATGGACATGGCTCGCCATCAAAAACAGCAAGCCCGCTAACAGGTGTTTCATATGGACTCCACTGGAATCTGGATAACAAAGCTTGAACCCACACCTACTTCACTTCTGCCGTCAGCGTACCACCCATTAAGAAGACATATTCTGTTCATTTGTGGATTCCGGGCTTGCGTTCGCTTGCTCCGCTTGAACTATCCAGCCCGACCCCCTTTGACTGTTATCAAAGGGGGCGGAGAGACTCCTATGCGGCCAATTGCCTTAGTACGAAGTTCAGGATGCCGCCATGGCGGTAATATTCCACTTCTTTAGGGGTGTCAAGGCGACTCCTGGCCTGAAACTGCTTGCTGCTGCCATCTTCGGCTGTCGCGGTGACAGTCACCAGTTTTGCAGAGCCATCACCCAGACCATCGATGTCATAGGTTTCGGTGCCATCCAGCCCCAGGCTGTCGGCACTTTCACCTTCCATGAAGTTCAATGGCAGGACGCCCATTCCAATCAGGTTGGAACGGTGGATACGTTCAAAGCTGACGGTAATAACCGCTTTAACACCCAACAATTGGGTACCCTTTGCGGCCCAGTCACGTGATGAACCGGTGCCGTACTCACTGCCAGCCAAAACCACCAGGGGTGTGTTCTGCTGTTGATAACGATTGGAGGCATCAAATATGGTCATTTGCTCACCACCCGGCTGGAATGTTGTCCAGCCGCCTTCGGTGCCCGGCGCCAACTGGTTACGTAGACGCACATTCGCAAAGGTGCCGCGCATCATGACCTCATGGTTACCACGGCGTGATCCATATGAATTGAAACCGGATTTTGGAACACCTTTAGCTTTAAGGTAATCACCCGCTGGAGAGTCTTCAGCAATAGCGCCGGCCGGTGAGATGTGATCGGTGGTGATTGAATCACCCAGCCTGGCCAGGCAGCGTGCACCGTGGATATCCCGCACCGCAGGTACATCCATGCTCATGCCATCGAAATAGGGCGGGTTACGGATGTAGGTGGAATCGTCCTGCCAATCAAACATTTCACCGACCGGTGAGTCAACCGCCTGCCAGTGTTCATCGCCTGAAAAGACACTGCTGTAGCTTTTCTTGAACATGGCAGCGGTGACGCTGTCGATGATACATTTTTGAATTTCATGGCTGCCGGGCCAAATGTCACGCAGGTAAACCGGGTTGCCCTCATGGTCATTACCGAGCGATTCAGTGGTGATGTCAATGTTCATGTTACCGGCGATTGCGTAGGCAACAACCAGCGGCGGTGACGCCAGGTAATTCATCTTGACATTGGCATGGATGCGGCCTTCAAAATTTCGATTGCCGGACAACACCGCACAAGCGACCAGGTCATTGCCGCGGATGGCGTTGCCAATCGGTTCGGGTAGTGGACCGGAATTACCAATACAGGTGGTGCAGCCATAACCGACCACATAAAAACCCATGGCTTCGAGGTCGTCCATCAGACCGGCCTTGTTCAGGTAATCGGTGACCACACGCGATCCGGGTCCGAGTGAGGTTTTTACCCAGGGTTTAACCCGAAGGCCCCTGGCTGCTGCATTTCTGGCCAGTAAACCTGCACCCAGCATGACGGCGGGGTTGGACGTGTTGGTGCAGGAAGTTATGGCCGCGATCACGACGGCACCGTCTTCCAGTGCAAATTTCTCACCGTTGTATTCCACGTCCACACTGCGGTTGTCTTCACGACCGGCGGTGAATGCTTTTCTGTCTCTCAAGTAAGCCTGCTTGGACTCAGTCAGTAATATCCTGTCCTGCGGACGTTTGGGGCCGGCCAGACTTGGCACGACCGTGGACATATCCAATTCGAGTACCGCGGAATACTGTGCTTCCGGGGAACCGACGGTATGAAACATGCCCTGCGCGCGCGTGTAGGCCTCGACCAGGGCAACCTGTTCTTCAGACCGGCCCGACAGGCGCAGGTAATTAAGACTTTCCTCATCAACCGGGAATATGCCACAGGTCGCGCCGTATTCGGGCGCCATGTTGGCAATCGTTGCACGATCGGCCAGTGGCAGGCTGGGCAGACCTTCGCCAAAGAATTCCACAAACTTTCCGACTACGCCCAATTTACGCAGCATCTGAACCACGGTTAATACCAGGTCGGTTGCGGTCGCCCCTTCGGGCAATTCACCCGTCAATTTAAAACCGACGACCTGTGGAATCAGCATGGTAATAGCCTGACCGAGCATCGCGGCCTCGGCTTCAATACCGCCCACGCCCCAGCCCAGGACGCCGATACCGTTAATCATGGTGGTATGGGAATCCGTACCGACAACCGTATCGGGATACGCCATCAAGACACCCTGTTGTTCCGCACCGAAAATGACACGTGCCAGGTGTTCCAGGTTAACCTGGTGAACAATACCGGTATTGGGTGGCACCACGTTGAAGTTACTGAATGCGCTTTTTCCCCACTTCAGGAAACTGTAACGCTCCTGGTTCCGTCCGAATTCGATTTCATTATTGGCGGTCAGCGCATCAGCACTGCCATACCGGTCTACTTGTACAGAATGGTCTATAACCAGTTCCGCCGGGGAAAGCGGGTTGATCAGTCCCGGATCACCACCGAGGCTTTTCATAGCGTCACGCATGGCAGCCAGATCGACGACTGCCGGCACACCGGTGAAGTCCTGCAATACGACCCTTGAAGGTGTAAACGCAATTTCAGTCACAGGTTTTGCCAGTGGATCCCAGTTGGCCACTGCTTCGATGTCAGCGTGGGTGATATCAACTCCGTCTTCATGGCGAAGCAGGTTTTCAAGCAGAATTTTCAATGAGAATGGTAGTCGTGAAATATCAATTTTTTGACTTAATTGCGGCAGGCTGAAATACGTATAATTTTTATTGTTAACGGAAAGTGTGCTGCGGACATTAAATGAATCTTGCATGCTGGCCTCCAACTAAGTGCTTATGTAACCGGGTGACTGAATATTATCGCCCATCGGAACCCCATTTCCCAAATGGTATTATCCGGGTAACAGCGATTGCGCCTGCTCGAGCATTTTTTTGCGTCCGAACATCAGGCTGAATCGACCGCCCCCCAGTTGTCTCCACAGAACCGCTGAGCGCAGCGAAGCAAAAAGCAGTGTGCGTATCCAATTGACAGTGCGGTCAATCTGCAGGTATTGCGGACGCCCATTGACAACAATACGTGGCGACAGGGTGCTGATGGTCTGGGTGTAAAGGGTAGCAATTTTTTTCGCCTGCAAATCTTTGATCTCATGAATTTCGGTACCATCGTCGATATCAGCTATCGACAATAATTCCGCACCAATATGCGCCTGCATATCCGTCTTTTTGCGGAAATTGTTCTCAAGTTGCATGATCGAAACTGCATATCCCAGGCTCTCCATGTAACGCCGGTCCCCCTGTAGAACCGAAATCAGGGTTTCTGCCCCAAGTCGTAACTTGTTGGCGCTGCCGAAAATATCGTCGACACTGTCGGCCTCAATAGCCAGCAGGCTCTCAAGACAGGTATCAGCAGAATAGCCCGACCATGTGCCGTGGTTGGCTGCCTGCCTGACCAATTCGGCGGCCTGGAATATACCGGACAATGCCATTATTCGTTCTTTCATGTATTTGCCCATTCGGATAGTTTACTCATCGGGGGTGTGTTCATGGAGTTAATGATGCCACCACCGAGGCAAACATCACCATCATAGAGGACCACGGACTGACCCGGTGTAACGGCGCGCTGGGCTCGTTCGAATTTCAGATACATTCGGTTTCCATCGATCTGCTCAATGCCCACCGGCTGATCCTGTTGGCGGTACCTGACCTTGGCTGTCAGCAAACTGCCGGCTTCGGGTGCCATACCCGACACCCAGGCCAACTGTCTTGCCTCGAGCCGGGTTGACAGCAACCACGGGTGTTCATGACCCTGGCCAACATACAGCAGGTTATTGTCCAGATCCTTGTGCAGAACATACCAGGGCGCCTCCGGGTATCCTTTCACACCGCCAATTTTCAGTCCCTGCCGTTGACCCAGGGTATGAAACATCAAACCCTGGTGCTCACCGATGACCTGCTCATCCGGGGTGCGGATCTCACCTGGCTGCGCGGGCAGATACTCACCCAGAAACGCGGTGAAATTACGTTCACCGATAAAACAGATACCGGTGCTGTCCTTTTTATCGAAAACATCAAAACCGGCCTGTTCTGCCAATTCACGCACCCGGGGTTTCTCCAGTTCACCAACGGGAAAAAGTGTCTTTTCCAATTGTTGATGGCCGACTGCATAAAGAAAGTAACTCTGATCCTTGTTATGGTCCTTACCACGCAACAGGCGGTATTTGCCATCCCGGCAATCGGTGCGCACGTAATGGCCGGTGGCGATTCTGTCTGCACCGAGTTGTTCGGCGTGTTCCAGGAAAGTCTTGAACTTGATTTCACGGTTACACAGGATGTCTGGATTTGGTGTACGACCGGCCCTGTATTCGTCGAGAAACTCCTCGAAGACATTTTCCCAGTATTCACTCGCAAAATTACGGGTATGCAGGATGAGGCCCATGGAATCTGCAACCGCCCTGGCGTCTGCAGCATCCTCGGACGCGGTGCATTCCCCGAAACGATCGTCCTCTTCCCAGTTCTTCATGAACATGCCGTCAATATCCAGACCCTGCCTCTGTAACAGCAGTGCCGAAACCGATGAGTCGACACCACCGGACATGGCCACCATGATTTTGCCGGATGTTTTATGCATGTCAGTTAGATGGGGTCAAAATTGAGAACGTCAATTGCTGAAACTACAGTTCAACATCTACTAATAGATGTACTACAATTGTCACATGAGCAAAGAATTTGATTCAAAACATGATCGCGGTATTGCCGTAGAGGAGGCACGTCCGGAGGTCAAACCACCGCCAATGTACAAGGTGGTGCTGTTGAATGACGATTTCACCCCGATGGATTTTGTCGTCGATGTTATTCAGACCTTTTTCTCCTTTGACCATGACCGGGCAACCCAGATCATGTTACACGTTCATACCCGGGGCAAGGGCGTATGCGGCATTTTCACTTTTGAAATTGCTGAAACCAAGGTCGCCCAGGTCAATGACTACGCACGCCGCAATGAGCACCCCCTCAAGTGTGCGCTGGAAAAGGCTTGAAGCTGTCCGGTGAACCCCGCCGGCCAGAAACGGTCACAACCTGTATTCCAACCGTGGGAAAATAGATGTTCAGCAAAGAACTGGAAGTAACCATCAGCCAGGCTTATCAGGAGGCCCGTAGCGCCCGTCACGAATTCCTCACGGTTGAGCACCTGTTGCTTGCTTTGCTGGATAACAGTTCCGCTTTATCAATCCTGAGCGCCTGCGGCGCGAATATCACCGGTCTTGAGGCGGAGTTGCGCAAAGCCCTGAATGATACCGTCCCGGAGCTGGATCCTGATGAAAATCGTGATACCCAGCCGACCATTGGCTTTCAACGTGTTCTGCAAAGGGCTTTGTATCACGTTCAATCGGCCGGCAAACAGGAAGTGATAGGCGCCAATGTACTGGTGGCTATTTTCAGTGAAAAAGATTCGTATGCCATCTACCTGCTGAACAAATTTGATGTTACCCGCCTTGAAGTTGTGGATTACATCTCGCACGGGATTACACCATTACAGAAAGACGTTTCAGATGGAAGCGAAGAGACGGCGGAGGAATCCCTGGAAGAGGGATCAGCCAGCCAGAAAAGTGCGCTTGAAAATTTCACGAGCAACCTGAATGAACGTGCGCGTGAAGGTAAAATCGACCCGCTGATCGGGCGGGCAGATGAAGTCGACCGTACCATCCAGATCTTGTGCCGCCGACGCAAAAACAACCCGTTATTTGTCGGTGAGGCCGGCGTCGGCAAAACCGCCATGGCGGAAGGACTGGCGCTGAGAATTGTCGAGGGCAAGGTGCCCGAGGTATTGGCGGACGCAACGCTTTACGCCCTGGATCTCGGCGCATTACTGGCAGGCACCAAGTACCGTGGCGATTTTGAAAAGAGACTTAAAGCTGTATTGGCCGACCTCCATAAGATCGAAGGCGCGGTGTTGTTCATTGATGAAATACACACGATTATTGGCGCGGGTGCGGCTTCCGGCGGTGTGATGGATGCTTCGAACCTGATCAAACCGGTACTTGCTTCCGGCGAATTGCGTTGTATTGGCTCCACCACCTACCAGGAATTCCGGGGTGTATTTGAGAAGGACAGGGCGCTGGCACGGCGATTCCAGAAGATAGATATTGTCGAACCCTCAATCTCGGAAACCATCGAAATTCTTCGTGGTCTGAAATCGCGTTTTGAGGAACACCACGGGGTTAAATATACCGATGAGGCCCTGTGTGCTGCAGCAGATTTATCCGGGCGTCATATCAACGACCGGCATTTGCCTGACAAGGCCATCGATGTCATCGACGAAGCCGGTGCACGGCAACGTATGCTGCCTGAAAAGGAACGCAAACAGCTATTGGACGAACACGACATTGAGACCATCGTCGCGCACATGGCACGCATTCCACCCAAGCAGGTCTCACGTTCGGATCGCGACGCATTGCGCACCCTGGAACGTGACCTGAAATTAACGATCTTTGGGCAAGATGAGGCCATTGATGCCCTTGCGGCCTCGATCAAGATGTCCCGCTCGGGTCTGGGTGACGAAGAGAAACCGATCGGGTCATTCCTGTTTGCGGGACCAACCGGTGTCGGTAAAACCGAAGTGACACGTCAATTGTCGATGATCATGGGTATTGAATTGATTCGCTTCGATATGTCGGAATACATGGAAGCACATTCCGTATCCCGGTTGGTCGGTGCACCACCGGGCTACGTGGGTTTTGATCAGGGTGGTCTGTTGACTGAGGCGGTCACCCGAAATCCGCATGCGGTGCTTTTACTCGATGAAATTGAGAAAGCCCATCCGGATGTGTACAACATCCTGCTACAGATCATGGATCACGGTAAATTGACAGATACCAACGGACGCGAGGCCGATTTCCGTAACGTCATCCTTGTCATGACAACCAACGCGGGCGCCCAGCAAAGTTCACGGCGCTCAATCGGTTTTACCGAGCAGGAACATGTTTCCGATTCCACTGAAGCCATCCGCAGAACGTTTACACCGGAATTCCGTAACCGACTGGATTCCGTGATCCAGTTCAGGGCACTCGATTCCGCCATCGTGCTGATGATCGTTGACAAGTTCATACTCGAACTTGAAGCACAACTGGCCTTGAAGGACGTCAGTCTCTCGGTGTCCGGTGCTGCAAAGGAATGGTTGGCGGAGCAGGGGTTTGATCCGGAGATGGGTGCCCGCCCGATGAAACGGGTCATCCAGAGTAAGATCAAACGACCACTGGCGGACGACCTGTTATTCGGTGTCTTGTCGCAGGGCGGTGAGGTTGATATTACGCTGTCGAAGAAGCACGGCAATCAGCTGAAAATCCGCACCAGGGCAAAACAGGAAAAACCGAAAGCCCTGCCGGCAGCTACAGAGAGTTAAACTGCCAAAAACAGCGGCTTATTTCATACGGTAGGTTATACGCCCCTTGGAAAGGTCGTAGGGAGTCAGTTCAACCTTGACGCCGTCACCGGTCAATATCCGGATATAGTGCTTGCGCATCCGCCCGGAAATGTGGGCCGTAACAACGTGTCCATTTTCAAGTTCAACTTTAAACAGCGTATTTGGCAAGGTTTCCAATACCTTACCTTCCATTTCGATCACATCTTCTTTTGTCATGAGTCCCGTGCCTTATTAAAGTGGAAGTATTGTGCCACCCACTGGCCTACTGCGAAAGGGGTTAGCTCAAAATAACATTGACACAACGGGCGATTTGCTTAAAATACGGCACCTTGATGCGGGAATAGCTCAGTTGGTAGAGCACGACCTTGCCAAGGTCGGGGTCGCGAGTTCGAGTCTCGTTTCCCGCTCCAAATACAAAAGCCCGGCGAGGGGCCGATCCACCGCCGGGTTTTTTTTATAGTCTGCTATTGATCATCGGCAGTATTGATGACTTAACGCATAGCATTGTGATGCTGCGGATAGTAGAATATCGCGTTGCTGAGCGGGTGCTCGGTAACTCTTCCCCGAGGCCAGGTGGCAGAGTGGTTATGCTGCGGCCTGCAAAGCCGTCCACGCCGGTTCGATTCCGACCCTGGCCTCCAATTTTCCCCTTCGTGGGATTTGCGGCACCGGCAGCTGGCTGATGTGTAATAAGTTGATCTATATCAATTGATTATATAGAGAGCAGAGTAAGCTAATTATCGGGCGCCAGACGCCTGTTTGAACGCGATCAATATTCATTTCGTGTTAAGTTCAAAAGGAAAACACCGCACGGACGCATTTGCTCAATTGAGAAGATGCATGATGGAAATTTTTGTAATTGTTAGCGGTCTGCTTGTAGGTGGTTGGTTGTTCATTAAGTTGGGTGGCAACAACAGAGATTGAGGTATACCCCGCTATAAATCACCTACCGGGTGGCCAGTGTCGTTGTCATCCTGGAAGCATTTAAACCCGAATACGCGATTGAACCCCGCTGCCGCGACCACGAGTAAAGCGCCCGTACTGCTTGAACTTTGTCAGGATTGACCACTGCGGACAACGGTTACCCGTTGTTCATATTTCGATAAAATTCCCGAATATCAGCGTATTGTCTGGATTGGACCAGTTGGTTGTGAAAGAATATTTCAATATACTGCATCGTTGTCCAGCTTTCTTTGCCGGACCTGAACCTAATACCTGCAAGATGTTCCAAAGAGTCTTGCGGACGAGATGGAAAACGCTTTGAGTAAAAAATTTGAAGTCCGGATGAAAACCGGATTCCAGCACGGTTTATTCGTGATGATTCTGCTGGCGGGTGTCGTCGCGGTTGTCAGCGGTTGTGCCGGCACTGCAACAGGCAGGGATACTTCGGTCTATTCGAGTCTGAAGGCCGAGCAGGTTTCCGACCAGAAGTCTTCCGAAGCCTCCGCGATGGTCGTTATACGTTATCCGGCCATGATCAATACCAATGCGGAAAATTTGTACGTGAGTTCTTTTGCCATCAACGCGATTGGTGGTGAAGTACCCTATGGCGTATACGGAAACCGGCAGACCTCGCGGGTCGCTCAGTCCATCATTGAAAAATCCAGCTATTTCGCGATGTCCTTGTACCACGAGTTAAAGGGTGTTCTCCCTGAAGGCTCGGTACTGTTGTCACCGCATATCATTGAATGGGACAAGGAACGCAACCTTTACAGCCGCCCAATCCTGGGTTCGGAACAGATTCCCAGTGTATTAACCATTGATTTTAATATTTATTCTTTCCCCGACGTCAATGAATTGATGGATGCGCCACCGGTGACCTTCGGCGACCTGGTGACACCCATGATCGTGGTCAAGAGCAGTCGCTGGATACAACCCTCGCTGGGCGGATTATTGATCTCGAGTCCACCACTGGTGAGTTCAGCATGGCGGCAGGCTCGAAAAGAGGCGGATAGCAGCTTCCGATCACGACTCGATGATACCCCCCAGGATCCCGACTCCTCGCTTGAATTTATTTCATTCCTGCGTGAAAGGGATCAGACCGAACTGGCCGTGCCACTGAAGGGAGCTGGCGATGGAAACCAGCAAATGGCAGCCATCGAACAGTATTCACTGGAGAAGATCCAGATGAATGGTGAACTGATCGCCACGCTGCCAAAAGATTATACCGTGGATCCTTTTGTCCAGGCTTTTGTAAAGGGTGCGAGTACCCGGATCGTTGACATGCTGAACTCCATCGACCACGAAAAGGCAACGTTTTTCGCCCGTCAGGCAGCCCTGGAACGGTTTGACCCGGAACTCGCCAATGTATTTTTTATCCAGTCCGGAGACGAAAGTGTCAGGGCACGTCTGCAACTGGCCGAAGCGCTGGTCGGGGCAGAACGGGAATTTCTGGCCGCACAGTCAGACAGTATTTACGACGGCACCTATATCGGCAATTACGGCGCAAAAATGCGCAACATCATCGCAGCGGAGTACCGCACGCTCGAGGAGCGCCGGCAATTGGCCCGCAAGCAGAATATTACCACCGCGGTTGCCGTCATTGCATTGGCCGGTGCGGTCTACGGGGCAGTCGCATCGGCGGCCAGTACGGCCGCAGCAGTAACCACCTCCGGTGCGTTGCTGGCCGGTTCCGGTTGGGCGCTGCATGAAACGCTCGAAACCAAAACAGAATCCAACGAGGTCAACCGCTATTTCCTCGCCCGCATGGCGCCCGCTTTTGACAGGCAGATGTCGGTGCAGATGGAGTGGCTGGAGTCCAAAGAGGTTATAACAGCACGCGGTTTCGCTGAATTCAGAAATAAAACACTGAGTCTTTACCAGTCCAGGGTCAGATCCATGCAGGTCAGTGCCAACGAGCAATGCCGTTTCGAGAATCCGGGTTTCGGAGCAAGCGGGCGTTGGTACGGTACCTGCAGTAACGGTGTTGCCTCGGGCCGGGGTTATGGTTTGATCATGAATGCACGCGGGGATTCGCTTGAATTTATCGGTGATGCCCAAAAAGGCCTGGCCTCGGGAGCGGGTGGAATGATCATTCAGCGTCGCGGTCAGATTGGCGCGACCTATTATGAAGGCGGGTTTAAAAACGGAGTGCCGGATGGCGTTGTGCGCATCGAGGAGCCCGGTCAAATACCAAGAACGCGGCTGTACAAGGCCGGGGTGGATATTGGCAAGGGTGATGCTGCCAGCTTGCAAAGCCTGAATTTTGCAATGAACTCGGTCGCGTCAGGGTCATTAACGCCATGATCCGCTGGCTAACGCGAAATTTGCTGACCCTGGGCTTGTTATTGGCAGCAGTATCAAGTGCCCATGCTGTCACCAGTGTTGATGAACTCAGTGATCTTCCGCCGGGCGAGCAATACCGGCAACTCAGCCTGATACTTCTGATATCAGGGGGTGCCGATCCGGTGCTGACAGATGCACTTATACCTGAGGATGACAGTGATCAGGGCGGGGCGATTTCACAACTCAGCCCCGATGATTATAAAACGCCCCTGATCCGTATTGTTGACCAGGAATCCATGTTGTCCGGGGCAGCCTTTCTGCTACGTTTCGCACGCGAATCCAACACTGAAATAGAGGCCAGTCTGGCCGCTATCAATGCCAGCAATCCCGTTCTGATCAGCATGGTGGATATGAATGCAATCACCGAGGATGCCATCATCATCCGCAATGCCATCGCCGATGCGATCAGTTATTCAGGTTTAGCTGAAGATGAACAACTTGCGCTAAGCTTGCAGGATTACAGGACGCAAACGATCCGTATAAGAAACATCATGGAGTTCGAGTTGTTTGACGAAGAGTTAGAGCGTCTGACGGACGAGGCCATTTTGTCCGTTGGTGGCAAATTGGACGCCTATCAGCGTATGTTTGACCAGGAAGTGGGTTCAAAAGAACTCGACCGGCAATTTGATGCCGCAAAATATATATTTAACCGAACCGAAAAGTTCGATGAAAAAGCGGGTTTACTTACAGAAGAGATCATGAAAAACGTGATTCTCTCGCAAAGCAACCCCAATAATCCCTAGCCCAAAACGATCAGCACCTGAATAGCTGCAAACTCATTACGGGCAACTACCGGTTCAGTTGCTAACCCACCTCGAATAATCCTTGCCCGTGCTGATGATGTTATGTGGCAAGTCTTCCATCAACCTGCAGAACACATCACCATGCATATGGATCAGGTTTTCATGATCGCCCGCTTCGATGTAGATCTCTGAGGCATTGGTCAACTGTTCATCCCAGATAACATCCAGACCATAAGCATTGCTCAGTGCGGGTACTGCACCGGTGTCACAGTCCCGGAACAGTTCCGGCAGTTCGTCCTCCGGTGCGATCCTGAGCTTACGGCCCAGGCTCTCATTGACCCATTCCATATCCAGCCGATTGGTGGATGGCAAGACACTGACAACGTAGCCGTTCGCATCCTCAAGCACCACGGCTTTGGCCAACTGGTGGCCTGGAACGTGGGCGGAATGCGCTGACTCAAGCGCCGTTGCGGAATGAACATGTTTGACCATGTCATATTTGACATGATGATCTTCGAGATAGGATTTCAATGTTGTTGCGATAGCCATGGCTTCCTCCTGTTAAACATTGAGTGAAACCGTGCTTGACGGCAGACGTCGCAAGTCACGCTGTAGAAACACACACCAGACACGTTTTCAGTTGTACCTGGTTCCCTAAGTATAAACCCGAAAATCGCTGAGCGGATAATTTTCGTAGACCCGGTGAGCCTTTGTATTGTTTACCACAGCGTTTCGTCAGTCAGGGCAGCGGGGAAATTACACTTCCTCGCTGGTCCCGCTTGTCGTATGCCACGGTGAAGTGGCGATATTGCGCAGAGACCGTTCGAGTGCATTCAGCGGTTCCGGGGACGCTTCAAAATCACCCGGTTCGATACAACGCAATTCAATCATGTTGTGGTGCAACAGGTATTCGATATCTTCCCGTGCCGCTGCAACATCTGCAAAAAGAGAGGAGATACGGCGCCCCCGGGGCCATGATTTTTCCAGCTTGATCAAGGCCTGGCAGACCGGTTCATCGCTGGTATCGATTTCCTGGCCCGATGGCTGGCGAAACGTTGTAAGTCCGCCTTTTTCACCAGCGACCATTTTGAGACTGGAGGCCATAAACAAATCGGAAAATTCATCGAGGTCGCAGGGTTTAGCCGAGAAAGGCGCGTGCGTCAGTATCGGACTTTGCATCTGCCGGTAGCACAACAGGTCAGCTGAATCTCCGGCGGCAGGCCCGGTCAGCTTTTCCCGGACCAGAAGCCTTGCCATTTCGGTGGTGATCCGGTTGGAAATACAATTGAAATCCGCATCGGCAATAAAAGCGAAACCAAACTGCTGCAGGATTTCAAAAAACTCACTGCGCCAATAGGCATTGTTTTCCGGTGACAGGTATTCGTGGGCAATATAGGCCGGCTGATTATTGACCACCAGTCTGAACTCATTGGCCATCAACGTGGTGTAGGCATGCTCATCGCTTTTAAGCGGGGCGATGACCCTGGCCGAAACCTCCCGGCATAATTCAGCGCGCTCCTTCAAACTGTCGGCATCGGCAGTTTGCTGCATCAGGAAATCCCGCACCATGCCGCGTACTGTCCAGCCAGGGTGGGTGTTGTAATTCAGGTATAACAGGCCATTGGGCGCCAATAAGGACGAACACATATTTAGCATCGCATCCCGTACTTCATCCGTTACCCAGGAAAACACACCGTGCGCCATGATGATGTCAAACGGTCCTTCAAGCTGTTGAGCCGCTGTGCGGAAGTCACCGTGAACAAACTGAAGATTGGTTACACCCAGTTTTTCCCTGCTTTCATTGGCCAGGGATATTTGCCGGGCGGAAGCATCCAGACCGGTGAATTCACCCCGCTGCCGGTACCAGGCCATTGGCAGAAGATTGGCACCGTTGGCACAGCCCAGTTCCAGCACCGTGTAGCGATCGAGCGGCAAACGCGGACCGCCGTGCAGCAGGCTGGCCAGCGCCAGGCGCTCGGGTGCGGTCCATTCAATCGGATAGTCACAGTAGGGGAGTTCGTCGTAGGGGTTGAGTGAGGAACTATCATTCGGGAACTTCATATGCAGATGATACTCAAAAAGTCCCGTGGGATGGCAACAACCCGATTCATTCGCTGAGTCCTAACATAAGCATATGTGCTTTTTGATTGAAGCCCGGTACTCGGGATAGGTAAACAAGCAATAAATGCACAGATAAGCTCTGACCCAAATGAAGCATTGGTGTCTTTCTATATTTGTTATGATGCGCACTTCGATTTTAGCTGACCAAACAAGAACTCATTGCATTATGAAACCACAGACAATTAAACGATCACATCGCCGCAACATCACGAAACTGGCCATTGCCATGGCTTCAGTGCTTTTAACTATCCCGGTATATGCCGATGGGCCTGAACCAGCAAAGGACGAATTGGATACTTTGATCACGGGACTCAGCAAAGAGCAGGCCCAGGAAATTGCAAAAGCGAGGGAGGAGCAGGCCGCAATGCAATATAGTAAACAGGAACAGGCGGCCATTGATCTGGCCATCGGCAAAGTTAATCAAATTACACCTGTTTCAAAGGATTCATTAGAACACCTGAGAATTCGATCAATGCAGTGGCCTGATTCCAGTCTTGGCTGTCCCGAACCCGGGGTCCAATACCTGCAGAGGGTGATACCCGGGTATTTGGTCAGCTTTACGATCGATGAAAAAATGTATACGGTGAACATCGGTGATAACTCTGCCATCATCTGCGACCGTGTTAATGACTTTCTCGAACACAGAAAGAACCGTGGAGCATCAGTCATCAAGGCACACAATGCCGCAAGGCTCGATCTTGCGGAAAAATTGATGGTTGATCCGGAAGTCATCACGGTCACTAAAATTAAGATCGTAACCTGGCCTGATTCAAACCTGGGTTGTCCGGTAACAGGTGAGCAACCCACGCAAAAACCGGTAGAGGGTTTAATCATCAACATGACTTGCCGGGACAAAGAATATGAGTATCGTGTTGCACTGGATGGCGAGGAATTCATAAGCTGCAAAGAACTGGTCTCTTGTCACGAAACTGAATAAATTTTCTCGCTAAATAAAACTCGCTAAATAAAAAATGGGCCGCTAGCGCGGCCCATTTCTTTAAGGGTAACTCAATCTGGAAACCAGTTTGAGTATCGTCAAACCACCATCATTTGACTTTAACGGTCTGGGCTTGATCTGCCGCTTCATTATTGGGGAACAACCACAGCATATAGCCGGGTGCACCAGACTTTCCAAGATCGGCAGCACCACCGACATCGAAACCTAATGAAGCTGCTTCAGGGATAATCTCGTTGGCTGTATCTACCGAGCCAACCTGAATGTCAATGCTGCCATCACGGCCAAAGACAACCATGGTGTAATTGAAGCTATCAGTTACGAAACCACCATCCACGTCCATGGTAAATGGCATTATCGCAACACGGTCATTGTAGTCTACGGATGCGAAGTACCAGTCAAGGTATCCACCCGGACCGTTCAGATTAAACTGGGCGGTAAGCATTTCTCCAAGTGTTCCTGTTGAACTGAGAGCTGAATAATCTGCGCCTACCAATACTGCGTCATCGATTCCATCCTTGTCGACATCGATATAGATATCCCACTCCAGATTTGATGGAGACTCCCAGATTTGCTCTGAAGCGACCGCGATTTCCATCACTGAATAACCGGAATAGTAATCGGGGTCTCCCGATCTGAAACCAACCGCATCAATTGAGTTATAGGTACCGTCAAGTAACAGTCCACCCATACCACTCAGGGTAAACCCTTCTGCAAAGCCAACAGCTTGAGCACCGAGGTTTTGCACCCTGATGCCATTTTTGTGCCTGGTAACTTTCATGCGGGATGCCGGATCAACGGTGGCCATATAGCCTACACGGAGCGTGTCATCACCATCACTCAGTACACACCAGCCATCAACCTCGGTCTGGGTCAGATAGAAAGGAATGTCGTACGGCATCATGCTCGGATTGAGAGAGATACTGACCTTGAATTTCTCAGTGCTGTTCGCCTCAACGAAGACACCCGGATCACAACTTACACTCACGCCCGGTAACGTCTGGTTGGGAATATGCGAGGCAGTAAATTGCCGTGCGTGATCAGAAAAATTGGTGACTTCAACCGTCTTCTTCAAATTCATGAAGCTTTCCGGGTTCAAGCGACCAAAGCTAAGACCACCTGGCGATGCATAACTACCGAGGCTCATGGCATTGGTGACGCTTACACGACCTACGCCCTGACGTGCCAGCGGTAATGTTTGCTGCATATCGACCGTTGAGTTCTGAATGATCGCCTTGATTGCGGCAGTATCCAGGTTAGGATGCTGCTGGCGCATCAACGCAGCCACGCCCGCGGTGTGCGGAGAAGCCATCGAAGTGCCCTGGAAGTTGGCTGATCCATTAACGGTACCTGCCGCTGTGGAAACAATGCTCACACCCGGGTTGGTGACATCGGGTTTGAAAGTTGAGCCACCATGACCGGGTCCACGTGATGAGAAATCAGCAATCAGGTCGAAAAACTGTGTCTGTGCAACGATGCTGTCATCCAGGAGCGCACTGACGGAATCTCCGCCAGCGATGCCGGCACTCAAGGTATCACCATCCGTTGATGCAATCATAACGGCGGGAATAGTGGAGGCCTGCATGCCACCCATTACAATCGGCGCGACACGTGAAGGATTGGCACCATCGTTATATACGACCACGGCAATAGCACCCGCGGCCGCTGCATTGGCGGCCTTTTCAGCAAACCCGCAAACACCGCGTGAAATCAGTCCTATTCCACCCGTCATGTCGGTCGTAATACCGCCTGTAGCCGTACAACCAATAATGTTAGGGTCCTGCACCAGGAAACTGGAGAAAGGTCCATCACTCACGCGAACTGGACTGGTACCCTCAACCGATTCATAAGTAGCGTTAATATCGCCAAACACATCAATGCCCGGAACATCACCACCTTTTGTAGATGCTGCGGTTGAAATCGCCATACTTGCCACACCCGGTGCACCCGTGATGTAAGGCACATCGCCTTCATTACCGGCCGAAGTAGCAACGATAATCCCCAGTTGCGCGGCATTATTGGTTGTGATCGCAGATGGATCATCCGGAGAACCCCAGGCTGACCCCAGGCTCATATTGATGACATCGAGGTGATCGCTCATATCCCCGTCACCGTTGGGGTCCATTGCCCACTCAATGGCGTCGGAGGTCAGGTTGGTTGAACCGGAACACCCAAAAACTTTCAAAGCGTAAAGATCCGCACCTTTGGCAACACCAGGTCCGATGACATCGGGAACTGCGTCAGGAACACCAATACCTGCGGCGGTGCCGGCAACATGGCTACCGTGTCCGTTACAATCCAACGGATCGGCATCAGGAACCGGTATTGAGTTGCCGGGATCATTTGCATTGTAGTCATCACCTGCGAAGTCCCAACCACCAACTACTTTGGCCGTTGGATAAGAATTGCTTCCATCACCACCGAAATTCTCATGCTGATAGTCGATACCGGTGTCGATAATACCGATACTTACACCTTCGCCCGTACCGATGGCATCCCAGAAATCCTGGGTACCGATCCAGGGTACGCTTTGTGCATTGTCAAGCTCATGACGGGTCACGGGTGCCACACTAACGACACCGGGTATTGCCCTGATCGCTGCAAGGGATGATGCATCTACCTTTATACGCATGCCATTTGCACCGACGCGAAGCGACGATTGCTCCTGGGCGCCATATTTTGCAAGGTATTTCTCGAATTGCCTTTGCTGAGCATCTACCTTTCGTGCCTGCGCTTTCTGGGATTTTCCATCCGCCATC
>Ga0210074_1000123_pt1 | contig 31708 bp, 26 predicted proteins | sample China_Galinas_Co_FD_184860 | JGI IMG/M metagenome (GOLD analysis project Ga0210074, IMG submission 184860) | Wetland microbial communities from San Francisco Bay, California, USA, that impact long-term carbon sequestration -... | ecosystem: Environmental > Aquatic > Marine > Wetlands ... | reverse complement strand
AGAGCAACCAGAACATCCGAATTACTGAAGTATTCTTCGTGCAGGTTGATATCAAATTTTTCAATTAGATTTTTAGAATCCAGAAACTGTAAGTTATAAGGCGTTGCACTGTGGTTGATGACTTTAAATACTTTACCCAATTTAATCATTACTTCACAAAAGGTTATTTCAGAACCTATTGCATCAGCATCAGGGTTTACGTGTGTTGTAACCAGGAAAGTATGATTATTTCGGATTATTTCTGTGAGCTTTTGAAAATCAATCATTAATAATAAAAGGGGCTTTTATTCAAGCCCCAATGTATGAAAAAATATATTGAATGTTATCAGGCAACTTCCCAGGTATTAGAACCGAAGAGAATTTTTTTCAAATCTCCCTTACCCTTTTTCTCAACAACCTGCTTTATCTGATTTCTTATTCCATTATCGTAAGTCTCTTTGGAATATTGTCTGAATACTCCAATAGGTGTTGGAAATTCCTGTTGATCATCCAGGTGAGCAAGAATCATTGCATGAACGGGACTATCTGAAAATTCATTATGTATCCAAAGATCATCTTTTGAATATTTGCCATTTGATATATCAACAACTATCGGGTGAGCACCATCTAATTTAATTCCTTTATCTTGGTTCTTACCAAATACCATTGGTTTCCCGTGTTCAAGAATGAGAACATGATCCTCTTTAGTTCCTTTATCAGTCAAGATTTCGAATGCACCATCATTAAAAATATTGCAGTTCTGAAATATTTCTAACAATGCAAATCCTTTATGCTGTCCAACCCTTTTTATCATCTCCTGCATATGCTTTGGATTTCTATCAATAGAGCGTGCAACAAAAGTAGCATCTGCACCTAGGGCAAGAGATATCGGATTAAAAGGATAGTCAACACTTCCAAATGGTGTAGTTTTAGTCACCTTTCCTTTTTCAGAGGTTGGGGAATACTGACCTTTTGTTAATCCATAAATTCTGTTATTAAAGAGTAGAACTTTAATATCAATATTTTTCCTGCAAGCGTGTATAAAATGATTTCCACCAATGCTGAGAAGGTCACCATCACCAGTTGCAACCCAAACTTCTAAATCCGGATTAGCTACCTTTACACCTGTTGCAATAATTGGTGCACGACCATGAATTCCATGAAATCCATATGTATCCATATAGTAAGGGAACCTACTTGAACATCCTATTCCGGATATCCAAACAATATTCTCTTTATTTGTTTGAATCAGATCCGGAAAAGTTCTCTGCACCTGTGCAAGGATAGAATAATCTCCGCATCCCGGACACCAACGAACGTCCTGATCACTTGTGAAATCTTTTGCAGTATATTTTTTTTCTGTTACTTCTATATTATTTGCCATTTCCACCTCCAAGTAATACGTTAATCTTTTCTAAAATATCATTTACTTTAAGCGGTAATCCTCTTACCATATTAAGTTGTTCTACATTAAGGAGATACTCGCTTCTAATTACTTTCGCAAGTTGCCCGAGATTAATTTCCGGTATCAAAACTTTTTTAAAATTATTCAAAACTTCCCTAGTATTTTTTGGTAACGGATTCAAATATTGAAGATGTCCTTGAGATACTTTTAGTCCACTGTTTCTTGCTTTAATGACAGCGTCTGTAATAGTTCCGTAGGTGCTTCCCCATCCTAAAACAAGTAATTCACCTTTTTCATCACCATTAACTTTTAATTCGGGAATATCGTTAGCAATCCTTTTTATTTTTTCATCTCTCAATCTTACCATCTTGTCATGATTTTCCGGGTCGTAACTAACGTTTCCATAAATATCTGATTTTTCAAGTCCACCAATTCTATGTTCCAATCCAGGAGTTCCGGGAATAGCCCATGGTCTTGCTAATTTTTCGTTTCGGCTGTAGGGATGAAACTCGTTGGCATCAGTCTGGAATGAAACTTTTATTTCCGGGATTTTATCAATATCAGGTATTCTCCATGGTTCAGAACCATTAGCTACATATCCATCCGTAAGTAAAATTACTGGGGTCATATACGTCAATGCAATCCTTGACGCTTCAATGGCCATAGAGAAACAATCTCTTGGAGTGCGGGCTGCAATAACGCATATCGGAGCTTCACCATTTCTACCATAAATAGCTTGAAGTAAATCGGCTTGTTCCGTTTTTGTTGGTAATCCTGTACTTGGTCCGCCACGCTGAACATTAATAACCACCAAAGGTAATTCAGTCATTATTGCCAAACCAAGAGCCTCGGTCTTCAAGGCCAGTCCGGGACCGCTTGTAGTTGTAATAGCCAGATTACCTGCAAAAGCTGCACCGATAGCAGAAGTTATTCCCGCAATTTCATCCTCGGCTTGAACTGTTTTCACGCCAAAATTTTTATATGAACTTAAGTATTGTAAAATTTCAGAAGCCGGAGTTATCGGATAAGATCCAAGAAAAAGTGGAAGACCGCTTTTCACCGATGCAGTTAACAATCCTAGTGCAGTTGCTTCGTTACCGGAAATATTCCTATAAGTTCCTTTTGGAAGTTTAGCAGCTTCAACTTTATATCGGGTAGTGAATATCTCTGTCATCTCGCCAAAATTGAAGCCCGCCTGTAGTGCTTTTGTATTTGCATCTATGTAGTCAGGATTCTTTTTAAACTTTATTTTTATCCAGTCTTCTGTGTTCTTCAGAGGTCTATCGTATAACCAATACATCAAGCCAAGGGCAAAAAAGTTTTTACAGCGGGAAACTTCTTTCGGACTTAGCGGTAACCCTTCAAGAGCATTGACAGTAAGTGAAGTTATTGGTACTTGATGTAATTCGTATCCACTTAGTGAATCATCTTCAAGTGGATTAGTTTCGAAATTAGCGAGTTTCAAATTCTTCTGATCAAACGAATCAGAATTAACAATTATAACTCCGCCTGGTTTAATTTCCGTAAGATTTTTTCTTAAAGCAGCCGGATTCATCGCAACAAGAACGTCAGGAATATCACCAGGAGTATGAACATCGTCACTACCAAAACTCAGTTGAAATCCGCTCACTCCGTAAATAGTTCCGGCGGGAGCTCTGATTTCAGCCGGGTAATCTGGAAGTGTGTTCAAATCATTTCCGATCCATGCTGTTGTATCACTAAATTGCGAGCCAGTTAATTGCATTCCATCCCCTGAGTCACCGGCAAACCGTACGGTAACACTCGTTAATATTCTAAAATCTTTCTCTTTTGTTTCTGCCATCTTAAAATTTTCCTAATAAATTTTTATTCAAAATTAAACTTACTAAGTACATTGTGATTTATCAATGTTAAAAATTAGTAAATGTTAATTAACGTTCTCTATTAAATTATAGAACTCCTGAGCATTAACAAATCCTGTAATCCTATCCACTTCCTCTCCTTTCGAATTCAATACCAGCACAGTAGGAACTCCGACAATTTTAAATCTTTCCCTCAGATTTTCAACTTCTTCAGAAAGAGCTTTTGTCATATCAGCCTTGTAAGTTTCAAATTCTCTTGAAAGTTCAATTACTTTGGGATCAGAAAATGTAATAGCATCTAATTCTTTACAGGGAATACACCAGTCAGCGTAAAAATCAATTATTACTCCCCTACCTGATATTTCAGCAAGGGCATCTTCAGTAAAAGGTTTCCATTCAACTGATGCAGAGTTAGACGGTATGAGTGCATAAACACCTACGGCCATAATCAAAACAGAAAAAACGATTTTAAAAATTCTAAATCCTCTAACTGAATTAGCAAGTTTTTCAAAAAATAAAAGATAGATAGCGGTTCCTATCATGAATACGGGCAACACATACCCCGAAATACTATCAGGCAATAGTGGCAATAAAAAGTAAAAAGCCATTCCAACTAGAATAAAACCGAAAATGTGCTTAACTGCATCCATCCATTCACCTGCTCTGGGCAGATTTTTTATTTTACCTGAGAAGACAGCAAGAAACAGGTATGGTGTTCCAAGACCAACCGCAAGTACGAAGAACAGTAGGAATCCGAAGAAAGGATCTTGTTTGGTAGCAACATAGGTTACAAGCCCTAACACAAAGGGACCTATACAAGGTGCAGCAACTATTCCCATTGTTAGTCCCATAAAAAAAGCACCGTACATTCCTGCTTTAGCGCTACCGGCTTTGTTAACTAAACTGTCGGGCAATTTAAACTCATACACGCCGAACATACTTAAAGAAAGCCCAAGCATTATTGCTACAATTACAAGAATAACAATAGGATTTTGAAGTAAGGCTCCAAACACTGCACCGGTTAATGAAGTTATCACTCCAATTGCTGAATAAGTAACCGACAATCCAAGAATGAAAAGGACACCCATGAAGAAAAGTTTCGTGGTGCTTCCTTCACTTTGTCCGCCAAAATAACCAACAGTTATTGGAATTAAAGGGTAAACACATGGCGTAAGATTCAAAGCCAAACCACCAAGAAAAACCAGTAGTAATCCTAATATCAAACCTTGACTTTCAAGAGCACTTGAAATTGGATCAGAATCTTCTTTGGTTTCAATAGTACTTTGAGTCATGCTCAAATCAATTACATCAAATATTTCATCATTCAAAGAATTAACAGGAGCTGTTTTATCTGCAACTATTATGTTGATCGTATCTTTAATTGATGTTGGTGCCTGACAACTCATATCGTTACAAGCCTGGTATCCCAACACAACTATCAAGGGATAGGTACCAGGTGTCAAATTTGAATCGACCATTATTAATGCACCCTTGTATATTGTGCCTTCCCAGACAGATAAAGGAGACTCAGAAAAAGAAAACACAAAATCGTGTGGTTTCGGATAAGCTACTTTTAACAGTTTGAAGTTTGGATTTTCTTTTATCTTCAAAGATGTTGGAATCAGATATTCGTCATAAGGTTCGCTGGAATTGATATGCCAGCCTTCAGCAACATTAACTTCAACTGCTATTTTAAATTCAGTACCGGGATAAACTTTATCAAAAGACTGAAAAGTTTTTATACTAACTAAATCATTTCTAACACCGAATTGAGCAAATGTGCATATTGAAAAGAGTAGCAAAAATCCTAATGTAAGATTAAAAGTTTTCATAATTGATCTGGATATTTATTTACAGATATTAATTAAATTTTAATTATAAATTTAAGTATTGGTAAGTTAATATTTAGTGTATCTAGAGGTAATTTTTGAGTTTTAAAAATTTTTATTATTATTAATAATGAGTGTATTAAGTCCTCCAACCCTGAACAATCGGATATCTTCTTCCATATCCAAATGCTTTCCTGGAAACCCGTAGTGCTGGAGCAGCCTGTCTCCTCTTAAATTCATTTAAATCAACCAATCTTAAAATTTTTTTTACAACCATTTCATCTTTAATAATTGAGTTTATCTCTTTGAACTCCTTGTTTTCCTCTAGATACATTTTTAGTATTCTATCAAGCAATTCGTACGGAGGAAGATCATCCTGATCTTTTTGATTTGGACTTAACTCGGCTGAGGGCGGCTTTGCAATAATCTCATCCGGAATTATTTCTCCATTTTGGTTAATAAATTTCGCAATTCTGTAAAGATCACTTTTATACACATCGGCAATAACAGCCAGACTCCCACTCATATCACCATACAAAGTACAGTATCCAACCGCTAGTTCAGACTTATTACCCGTGGTTAAAACTAAATAGTTATCGTTGTTAGAAAAAGCCATTAAATAGACGCCACGAATTCTTGCCTGTATATTCTCAGTAGTTAATTTGTTTAAGGGCTTTTTGAATTTTGTCTGAAGTTGTTCAATTGTTTTATCTACCAATGGTTGAATTGAAACATTATCGGAATCGATATTTAAGTTTTTAATAAGTTTTTCTGAATCAGTAATGCTGCCTTTGCTTGAATGCTTCGACGGCATCAAAACAACGTGTACATTTTCTTTTCCAAGAGCTTTGACTGCAATATATGTCACCATTGCAGAATCGAGTCCTCCACTCAAACCAATGACGGCTCTGTTAAATTTCATTTTTTCAAAATATTCCTTAACGCCGTAAATTAAAGAGGAAAGTGTTTCTTCTTCAAAAGATTTTTCGACTTCATCTATTTTCTTTGAGTCAGCTTCAGTATCAAATAAAAGAAAATCTTCCTCATATGATTTCCCAAGGTGAACAAGATTTCCTTTTTTATCGAGACACATACTTCCGCCATCAAATATTAATTCCGTTTGTACCCCAACACAGCAAACGTATGCAAGTGGGAGTCCATCATTTCTGCAGATGGTTGAAAGCATATCCAGTCGTTCTTTTCTTTTTCCGAAAGAGTAAGGACTTGCGGAAATGTTGATTAAAACTGTTGCATCTTTATTCTTCAATTCCTCAACCGGATCGACATTGTATCGTCTTCGGTACCAATAATCTGCATCGTTCCAGATATCCTCACACACAGAGATGCCGAGCTTTTCACCTTTAAACTCATGAACCAGAACTTCCTTTGCGGGTTCAAAGTATCTCATCTCATCAAATACATCGTAATTCGGAATTAAAGATTTTGGCTGCGTAAACTGAACTTTTCCATTATAGCAAAGAACAGCAGAGTTGTGAATGTTGGTTCCTATCAAATCATCATCTTCAGTGAGAGCACCGAAAAGCAAACCAACATCAGTAGATATTTTTGCAAGCTCCTCTATTTTTTCTTTAACGGCTTGTCTGAACTCTTCTTTTTCAACCAGGTCGAGCGGCGGGTATCCAACTAGTGAAAGTTCCGGGAATATAACGAGATCAGCATTCTCTTTAATTCCGCGTTCATATCCTTTGATAATTTTGTTTTTATTGTAATCAAGATTGCCAATTATTGGGTTTATCTGGCAGAGTGCAATTTTCATTTCAATTATTGTTTTTATTGCTAAATATACCATTACACCCATACTCAGCAAAATTAAAATATCCAACGAAATCAATTAATTCTCTGAGAAAGCAATCAATTGCATAAAACTGAAGCCATATATTAATTGATCTATTCATTTTAATGGTTGTATTGACCGATGATTCTCGTGTAATCACCGATACAATGTTACCATACCTACCAAAATGAGTGCAAATAAGTAAAATTATTATTTATTAGACACAGGAAATTAAAAGATTTATTTCAATCGGAGGAAAAAATGGCAAAAAAACTATATAGGTCAACTTCAGACAAAATGCTCGGTGGAGTGGCCGGAGGTTTGGCTCAATATTTTGACATTGATTCCACACTTGTCAGAGTTCTGTTTATTGTCGTGGTTTTTCTGGGAGGTGGCGGGATAATTGCTTACATAATATTATGGATAGTTGTTCCTCAAAAGCCATATGAAATTCCGAAAGGTGTCTTTGATCAATCACCCCCTGAAGGTGGAAGTGAATCTGCTAATTCTTCCAGTGAGAATAATTCTGATTCTTTTAGTGTTGCAAATGGAAGTGTTGCAGGATCAATGACGCATACAAGCAGCAGACAATTATGGGTAGCGATTGTGCTAATTGTTATTGGTGGATTAATATTGCTCGATAATCTTTTTCCTCGATTCGATTTTGACCATTACTGGCCAGTGATCTTAATAGCAATTGGTGTTGGTCTTCTTTTGAAATCAAGGAATTAAAACGGAGAAATTAAAATGAAAGCATCACATATTTTCTGGGGTATATTATTTATCGGACTAGGACTTCTTGTTCTAATAAATAACTTCACCAATATTTTTATGGATTGGGCAACAATCTGGAAACTCTGGCCTTTGACGATAGTTCTTATTGGATTATCCATTCTCATAAAGCATAAATATGGTAAAGGTATAATTTCAGGCTTGGCTGCGGTCGTTCTTGCGCTGGCAATTTTTGCAAGCTTCAAAACGGCAACTCATTTCTTTAATGATGACATCAACATAAATTTTGGTGATGGTGCAAATCATGAATATGGAACAACTGAGTTTTCAGAAACTTATGATTCAACAATAACTTATGCTACTCTTAACTTCGATGCTGGAGCTGGTACTTTTAATATCACGGATGAATCTGATAATTTAATTTATGCAATAACTGAAGGTCATCTAAATAATTATAAGTTGAAAAGATTGGATAGTGACAGCAGTTCAATAATTGATTTCGATATGGGTGACAAAGCAATTTTTAGATTCGGAAAGAATTATAAAAATAAAGTAGATATATCGCTTAACGGCAAACCTACCTGGGATATGAATTTTAATGTGGGTGCAGCATCAATGGATTTTGACTTAACTGAGTTTAAGACGAGAAAAGTAGATGTGGATATGGGTGCTGCTTCTATCAATATAAAATTAGGCAGCTTATATCCTGAAACAAAGCTGAGCGTTGATGCCGGTGCGTCTGATATAAATGTTTTTATTCCAAAAGAATCCGGCTGCAAGATTTTAGTTGACGGTGCATTATCATCGAAACGATTTAACGACTTTAAGAAAATTGATTCGGATAATTATCAGACTGAAAATTTTAACGAAGCTCTAAATAAAGTTTACATCAATATTGAGTGCGGAGTTTCATCAATAAGTGTGGACAGGTATTAAATTAAAAAGGCGGTGTTAAAACCGCCTTTAATTTTCTAAAGAGAAATCGATACACCTAGTCTAATGAATTGTGCTTCGTAAAACCATCCATAGCCATCTGTTGAGGAGGTATATTTACTATAATCTCCGGAGGGATTGGAGTAGGAATGTTCATAAGAATTATTTTGCCAACGATTACCGCCCTTGACATTAGCTTCAACAACTATACTAATATTTTCAGTAATATATGCTTCAATACCTACTATAAACACAGCAGAAAGATCATAATTTTTTTCATTATTTGTTGTGACATATGTAGCTGAATATTGAACCGTTGTTGAATCAGGAGCGAATTCTTTTCGTGTCTCAGTTAAAGTGTTAGAATTATTAGAATAATTGAATGCCGGGCCAGCACCAAGATAGATATTTCCATATGGTGTATTATAAACCGGATATATAAAATAGGTCGAAATCCCTATTAAAAAATAATTGGATTCTGAATTTGTCGTGACAGTATTTTTATCATATGAGACGTTACTATAATCCGTTTCACCATCAGCATCAATCTCTTCACCCTTGGTAGACAAATCTAGCTGTGCTCTAAGATAATAGTTTTTCGTCTGATAGAAATTGTATGAGATTGCATATCCATTAATAAAGTATATATTAAATGCATTTTCAGGCTTGTCTGTATCTGTTTTTTCCTGTGAGAATAAATTATTAGAGAAAATTAATAAAACTAAAACCAGAATGAGGAGACCAATAATATTTTTCATATGAACCACTTGAATGAATTAATATTTAATTAATTGTGAAACGAATCATTAAAGTCAAAAACTATTATTAATTCGCATTAGAAAACTAAATGACGATATAATAATTAACAAGGACAACTTTTAACTCTGTTATACGCTTTATTTTTGGCAGGTAATTGCTATCAATTAGTAGTTATTTACTTAATTCGTTTTGGAATCCAAAGATGTTTTTCGAGATTTACACAACTGTTTTTATCAAACTCAATACCTTCACTTCGTAACAGGTCCTCCATTAAATTTATATCACCAAAATGGATTTTACCTGTTAGTGCACCGTACCTGTTTACAACTCTGTGTGCTGGAATATCTGCTCCGCAACCATTCAATGCCCAGCCAACGGTCCTCGCTGCTGATTTAATTCCGCAGGCTTCAGCAATGTGTCCATATGTTGTAACTTTTCCGTATGGAATTTTCTTCGCGACATTATAAACTTTATTGAAGAAATCGTTTTTCTTCTTATATGATTTTACCTGCTTCTTTTTAATTATTTGCTTTTTCATTGATGATAAGTAATTTTATAAATAATAGATACAGAAACAAATTCATCAAATAAAAAAGGCAGTTCTTTCGAACTGCCTATTCAATTATCTTTCAACTAAATTTTATTGAACATTTGGATTCATAGGTGTAAATACTCCATCCGGATTGTATTCCCAAACCCAGGCGTGGAGCAACCATAGTCCAAAGCCAGCATTGTTATCCCAAACATCATAACTTCCTGTAAATCCTTCTGGTTGTGGTTCAGTATTTGGTATTGCATATTCAACAGCCACTAGTTGCATATGACCACTAGCCTGATTCGGAGAATAAACAAGAATTTCCGGCTTTGTAATTTCGAAATCTGCATTGAGATAACTTGAATTCATATAGTGGTGTCCCATATGCGGAACCACAACATTAATATCTACATAGCCATCAGCAATTGCGTTTTCAATATTATTATATCTGGCTGTTGCTATTTTAGCTTGCTGAAGTTCTGCCATTGTAACTGGCGGGAGATTATAATGTTTAGCTAGAAATGAATTGTCATTTCCGCTATTTACATTTCCCTCGACAGGTGAGTTTTCCTGCTGATTGCATCCTAAGAAAAATAGGATTGCAAAAAGAATTGGAATGAATAAAAATAGATTAAACGATTTCATAGAGCCTCCGAAATTGGTTATTGATTATTATTTATAGAAGTAAGGGTCGAGAACAGATACTTCAATTATATTATTGACTGGAAGACCATTCATTTTAGCAGATTTTCTTATGGCTTCAGGTGAAGGAGCGTCGTAAATACAAAAAGTTTTTTTCTTATCCATTGTTACATAAGAATGAATCCAAGTTACATTGTCTTCGGCATTGTTAGAAACAACAGACAGACACATATCACTTCCGAGTTGATCAACCGGAATGTTCAGTCCATCGGGAAAAGTTCGTTCAACTAGGTATCTGTGAATAACTATTTTCTCACCACTTGCATCTTTATCCTGTGCAAAGATGCTGGCTGCAAAAAATGAGAGAATAAAAAAAGACAGTAAAACAAATAAGATAGGTTTCATTTTAACCTCCGTTAGTTATTAATTAGTGAATTATATATAGAAATAAGGATCAAGTACATTTACTTCAGTTATTTTTTCTATGGGAAGATTATTTCGGCTGGCTGCTTTGCGTACAGCTTCGGGAGTCGGTGCATCGTAGATGCAGAAAGACTTTGTTTTGTCATCACTCACATATGAGTGAACCCAGGTAACATTACTTTCCAGGTTATTATCAACTACACCAAGACAAATTCTTTGTCCTTCGGGCGACATTGGAATTAAAAGACCGTCCTTAAAAATTCTTTCAACTACATAGCGAGGCATATATTCTCCAAAAATTTATTACTTAATTTCTGGATGTAAATATGCTTTATTCTGGAAAGGATGGAATCGGGAGGATTCCCTATTTTATGAAATGTTGTTCCCTATTTTTGAACTGAGGTGGTAGTATTTAGAACAGTAGCTGCTTCTATTCTAGAATGTATATTTAACTTTGAGAATATTGCGGAAACGTGATGATCAACAGTTTTTGCTGAAATGTAAAGATTATCTGCTATTTCTGAATTGCTCTTTCCGCTTGCGACTAATTTTAAAACTTCAAACTGTCGTTTTGTTAATCCGGCAAAATTATCTTTAGTTGATTGGCGCGGTCCTTTTGGTATACTTTTAATGCCTGACTCTCGCATTTTTTGCTTAATCAGCTGTACAGTTGCAGAGGCACCCAGTCGTTCAAATATTTCCAGCGACTGCTTCATTGCATCCTCATCACCTTCCGATAGTGCAAGTGCTTTTTCATATGGACAATGTAGTTCTTCCCAAATATCAGCTGCCTCTTGCCAGTGGCCTTCAATATGAAGTTTGAATGGTTTTGCAATAATATTAGGAATTTCCTCTAATCTTTTGGCTTTCCAAACCCAATAAGCAATCTCACCGATAGCCCAGGCATTTTTCTGATCTAAAATTTTAAAATAGATTTTCTCCAATTCATCTGCATATTGATCTAATTGATTACGCAGCCAGAAGTATTCTGCTTTCGCTGCCGTAACACTTACTATCTTTTCCATTTCGCCCATACTCGCTGCCATTTCAGCCGCTTCATTAAGAGGTTTCAAAGCTCCCGGATCATTCCTTCGTGTTCTGATTACAGCGAGAACATTTAAAGGCATCACAGTATTACCTGGAGGTGCACTGCTTTGGTTTAAGACGTAGTTTGACAGTTCGATACTTTCATCCCACAATCCAAAATGTAATTTGGCTTTTGCGTAATGCCCGGCCATGCACAAAGAAAAAACATATATATCTTTCTCATTTCCATATTCTAACCCGCGTGCAAAATATTTGTCTGCTGATATGAGATTTCTTTGTTGTAAATGTATTGAACCCAGATTGACATATGCCCGGGTCGCATGTTCAAACAAATCATTTTCAGTTGATATTTCTAAGCTTTTTAACAGGTCGTTTTCACCAGATTCATCCTCAATTAACATCTTACAACATCCGATATTATTAAGCGCATGAGCTTCAACTTCTTTATCCTCAAGTTTTCTTGCTAACTCAAGAGCTTTAATTCCCCACCTAATTGCAATTTCATATTCTTCTCTTATAACATAAGTTTGCGATTTATTGCTATAAGCCATCGCCAGATTTCGACCGAGTGGTAGCTTTTCAAAAATTGAAATTGCTCTATCAAGATATTCTTCACCATTAACGTCCTGACAATCATACCAGAGTATCCTGGAAAGTCTTCTATAAATTTCTCCTTCTCTTTCAGGATTAGGATATTTTTTAAATATTTTGAGAGCTTCTTCTGATGATTTAATTGCTTCATTTACCTGGCCAGTTAAAAAACTTTCATAGGAATATCCTTCCAAAAAATCCAATTGCTGTTCTGCAGAAATTAGTTCTTTGTACTGAAGAGCAGTGCCATAAATTTTACATGCTAACCGATGAGCTCCAAGATTAGAGGCCTGTTTAGCAGCCATTGGGGTATATTTAATAATAGCTTCATGATTATTTGATTTGGTAGAATGATGAATTATCCGGGCTAACAGATGTTCATTATTTGCCTGATCAAGTAATGCATTCAATACCAACGAATTGAATCTGATTCTTTTTGATTCTGATAATGTTTCTTCGATTGCCATTCTGGTCAAATCATGTCTAAAAGTAATTTGATCATCTTCATTTTTTATTAAACCAGATTCAATACCATCATCAATTAATGTAAAATCCTCAACTAGTTTATGAATTAGCCATTTTTCAATTCTACCTGGAATTACTGATAGCAGTTCAATAGCGTTTCTTGAATCAGGAGACAATTTGTTGATTCTGGAAGTAGCCATTTCCTTTATTGTAATCGAGGTGCCTATTTCGTTATTTGATAAAACTTCAGAAACTAAAAGTGGATTCCCTCCGGTCTGTTTGAACAATTCTGGTTTATTTTTACCCGAAATTGAAGCCAGATTTTTTACGGCCTCTTCAGAAAGTAGAGTGAGCTTAATTCTTATTAAATAATTAGAAGGTATACTGCTTAACGCAATTCTTAACGGGTGATTGGATCTTAATTCATCATCACGGTACGTAATTATTAAAAGGGTATTTGATTTGTTTATTCTCCTTCCAATAAATCTAATCAGGTCTAATGAAGATTCATCAGCCCAATGAACATCCTCTATTACAATGATGTTAGGAGCGCAATTTTGAATCTCAATTAAAAAATTTGAAAAGATCGATGGACGAGAAGCACCCGAATCGAGTTGATCAATTAATCTACTATCAAGCTGATGAACAATATCATAGAGAGGGGCAAGAGGTCTTGGAGTAAAAAGATCATCACAAGTACCCCAAAAAATTCTAATTTTATTTTTTAAATGACCTACAAATTCTTCAACTAGAGATGTTTTTCCAATTCCTGCTTCACCGCTTATAGTTACGATATAACCTGAATTATCTAAAACATTTTGTAAACAATTATTTAGTTGAGATAAAGGTGCTTCTCGTTCTAATAGTTTCATCTTTGCTAATTATTGATAGTTTATTAATGGTCATAATTAAGTATTTATCAGCAGTTTTGCAATAGGATTTGATTGGAATTTTAAGCCCTAAAATAAATTTAATGAAGGAATTTACTAATTTAGTTACGGCTGAATTTTGAAAGGTAAGCTTTAATAAATCTATCAATATCACCATCCATTACCTTCTGAACATCAGAAGTTTCTTCATCAGTTCTATGATCTTTTACCATGTTATAGGGATGAAAAACATAAGAGCGGATCTGACTTCCCCACTCTATTTTCATTTTGCCTTTTTCTACTTCATCAATCTCTGCCTGCTGCTTTTCAAGTTCAAGTTGATAAAGTTTTGACTTGAGCATTTTCATTGCAGTAGCTTTATTTTGTCCCTGTGATCTCTCACTCTGGCAGGCTGCAACTGTGTTTGTTGGAATGTGAGTTACCCTAACTGCAGTTTCAACTTTATTTACATTCTGACCACCCTTACCACCGGCGCGATAAGTGTCAATTCTTAAATCAGCTGGATTGAGTTCTATTTCAATTGTATCATCAATTTCAGGAATAACAAATACAGATGCGAATGAAGTATGCCTTCTTTTATTCGAATCAAAAGGAGATATACGAACCAATCTATGTACACCATTCTCTGCTTTCATATAACCATAAGCAAACTCGCCAGTGACTTCCACTGTAGCAGATTTAATTCCCGCACCGTCGCCATCCAATATATCAAGAATACTCATTTGATATCCGTTCTGTTCGCCCCAACGCAAATACATTCGCAAAAGCATATCAGCCCAATCCTGAGCTTCAGTTCCTCCGGCACCGGAATGAATTGTAAGAAGACAATTCTTATCATCATCTTTGCCACTCAGCATATTTTTGAATTCAGCATCTTCTATAACTGAAATTAAAGAATCTAATTCTTTTCGTAGTTCATCATAAAAAGATTCATCCTCCTCCATTGCAGCAATCTCAATTGTATCCTTCACATCATTGACCTTTTTTTCAACTTGTTTGTAAAGATTAATCCATTGCTCTAAAGATTTAATTTCTTGAAGTACTTTTTGTGCGGCCATCTGGTCATTCCAGAAAGATGGTTCTCCTGATTTGGCTCGTAACTCTTCTACCTTTGATAACTTTTTATCAACATCAAAGATACCCCCGTAGGTTTTCTACTCGTTGTTGGTAGGTTTTAAGTTCTTTTAGTTCTTCTTCGTACATAATTTCCCTTTTATTTGTCACCCTAAACTTAATTCAAGGTCTTTTGTAAATTTTTAGATGCTGAAACAAGTTCAGCATGACTAATCAACTTCCAATTCAATTCTCAATAGTGCGGCAGCTAGTGTTTTGCCCTGTGCATCATGTTTCAGAGAGACGGTTCCTCCACCACCGAGAGTATTATGAAGAAGAAAATTTAATGCTCTGATATTAGGCAATTCGTACCGTTCAACCTTACCGTGGCAAATTCCTTCAAAATGTTTTTTTACTTTTTCCGCTGTCAATTGTTTCTCAATAATTTCGTACCCATTCTGATCATTAGCAATTATACCAATGTTGGCTGCGTCGCCTTTATCGCCGCTGCGACCGTGTGCGATTTCACGTAGTCTGATTCTACTCATTTCAACTCCAGTATTTTCACTTTGGGTGTTACTAAATTCTTTGGAATTAATGCCGGCCAATAAGCAACAACATCTTTAGGTTTTGGTCTGCCACTTGCAAAACCAGTAACACTTGGTGGACCAGTTAGAATCAATGGAGCCATTTCCTGTCCAAATCTGTTCACCGTATTTCTGTCCTTCGCTCTAACAGAAAATCGTAAAACAATTTCATTAATTTTATCTTCATCCAGCTCAGGTGCTAAATTCTCGTGAGTCGCATTATATCCTACAAACTCTGAACGTATCTCATCGAATTGAAGTCCAAGATTTTGTAATCTCTTTCGAAGTATTCTATCTGCTTTTCTTGCTTTAGTCAGTGCCTGCGGCCAGGAATAAGTCAACGTTCCCGTTGCACTGTAACCATCCTTATACGAGCAAGATACTTTATAGAACTCGGTTTCGGGCTTTCCTTTTACGTTATAAACTTTTACACTGTCCTTTCCAACTTCTTCTAGTTTGATTGAAGTAAAATCTGCAACACAATCAGGAGTAATATATTCTTTTGGATCTCCTATCTCATAAACTAATTGTTCTGCCACTGTTTCGAATGTTACTATGCCTCCAGTGTTTTCGTGTTTTGTGATTATAACTTCACCATTTGGGTAAGCTTCAGCAATAGGAAAACCAATTTCAGCAAAATTTTCTATCGATTCCCAATCACCCAAAAAATTTCCACCAGTTGACTGTGCTCCGCATTCTAAAATATGACCAGCAACAGTACCTGCCGCCATCAAATCATAATCATTTTGATTCCAACCAAATTCATAAATCATTGGTGCAAGAGTTAATCCGGTATCAGTCGTTCTTCCAGTGATTACGATATCTGCACCTCTTTTAAGTGCTTCAACAATTGGCATAGCACCGAAATAAACATTTGCACTTAACAGTTTATCTTTAACTAACGATATTGGCTCCCCAGTTTCCATATTGTTTAGATCACATCCCTTTTCGATTATTTCATCCAGGCAGTCTTTTATATCATCACCAAGTACAACTGCAACATCAAGCTTTACTATATCAAGATTCATTGCAGCTTCCAGAATTGCATCTGCGCAAGCAACTGGATTTACACCACCTCCGTTTGTGATTACTTTAATTCCCTTTTTAGAAGTTATTGGCAAAATCCTTTTCATCAAATCGATAAGATCTGTTGCATAGCCAAGATTTGGATTTCTGTTTTTCTGTTTTTGCAGAATGGACATAGTTACTTCAGCAAGGTAGTCCATTACGAGATAATCTATATCTCCTTTAATCACCTGATGATATGGTGCGTCAATTAAATCTCCCCAAAACCCTTGCCCGGAAGCAATTCTAATTTTTTCTTTCAATTACTCTCCAATCGAATGATCAATGTATTTATAACTTTGAAATGTAAAACTAAAGTGTAATTTATTAAGAAATGATGTAAGTATGAAAGGTTAATTGAAAGCCATACCTCCCCAGGTATGGCTTGAAAAATTTGAATACTAAATTAAAATTGCCTTATAACCATAACAATGTAAACCAGATTTTCCTTCATCCTGTATCTTCCTGAAGACTAATTTTACTTTCTGTCCGATCTTTAAATCATCAAAATTAACGTCTGCAATCTGAGCAGTTAATTTAACTCCGTCCTTCAGTTCAACAATTCCAACTGCAAATGGTGTAGTCCCAAAAAATTTATCTGAGGCAACTCTGATAATTGTGTAAGTCAGTAGTTTTCCTTCATCATTTAATCGAACCATTTCAAATTCGTTTTTTCCGCATTCAGGACAAACTAGTCTTGGTGGAAAACTAACATTTCCGCAAGCTTTGCATTTGCCAGCTTCCAAACGATAACGTTGAGGAATTTCTCTGTGATATTTTGGACTAATCATTTTGCCTCCAGAATATTTATTACACAACTTGCACCGGAACCACCCATATTCTGAGCTAATCCGATGTGCGCATTTTTAACTTGTCGTTTTCCTGCCTGTCCGGTTAGCTGTTCGTACAATTCAATAATTTGTGCGATGCCGGTTGCACCGACAGGATGACCTTTTGACTTTAAACCTCCGCTTGTATTTAATGGAGTTTTGCCCTCAATTGCCGTTCGCCCTTCTTCTGCCGCAGGTCCACCACAGCCTTTTTCGCAGAAACCTAAATCTTCATAAACAACAGCTTCTGCTATTGTAAAGCAATCGTGGACTTCTGCAAAGTTAATGTCTGACGGGGTTACACCAGCCATTTTATAAGCCTTCTGCGCTGCCGTTACAACTGAGTTTAATGTTGTTAAACTTTTTCTTGAATGAAGTGCAATTGTATCCGATGCCTGGGCTGTTCCCTTAATTTTTATAATTGTATCAGTGAACTTTTTTGCAATATCCATTGAACAAAGGATTACTGCTGCACCTCCATCACTCACTGGAGAACAATCTAATAATCTTAGTGGATCAGCAACTAAAGTTGAGTTCATCACTTGCTCCAAAGTCACCGGATTTCTGAATTGTGCATTTGGATTGTGAGCACCATTTCTATGATTCTTTACTGCTATTGCTGCAAGTTGTTCTCTGGTTGTTCCGTACTCGTGCATATGAGCATTTGCAATCATTGCATACAAACCAGGGAAAGTAACGCCCTGATAGACTTCATATTCCTGATCAGCGGCAGTTGCAAGTGCATCTGTAACATCAGCACCATCAGTCATCTTTTCGACTCCACCTGCAAGAACTATATCGCTTGCACCGGAAGCGACTTCAAAATAAGCTGCACGAAATGCTGCACCACCCGATGCGCAAGCTGATTCAACTCTTGTTGACGGAATTGGTGTTTGTCCCAAGTAATCTGCGAGTATTGCACCTAGGTGTTCCTGTCCGACAAACAATCCACTGCTCATTGAACCGACATACATCGAATCGATGTGGTCAACTCCGGCATTTTTAATTGCTTTTGATGCAGCTTCAACAAAAATATCTTTAATGGATTTACCCCACAGTTCCCCGAACTGGGTCATCCCTATTCCAATTACTGCTACGTCTCTCATTTAAGAATTCCTTTCTATTTTGGATACAGAGAATATAAAACTAGCTAACTCTCTCTGTATCTCTCTCTTAGAAAGAGAGAGAATTATTTTCAATTTATAACTTTTATTTTGTCTTTCTGTCAATAAGTAAAATTTTAAGTAATTTCTCAAATAAATCCTTCTCTTTCTAAAAGAAGGATTAGGATGAGTTACACTTATTACTATCTACTCGTTCAAAATTATTTTGCCACGATACTTGGCATACTGCCCGTAATCGAGATAGATTTTATCTTTATCCAGTTGATCCCTCAACTTAGGTGCTTTGTTCTGCACATCTTTTATTTTATCAGTGACTTTGTAAACAAATCCATCACTACCTGCACCTGACCCAAAAGAAACCATAAAGATCAAATCACCGGGATTTGCAACATCAAGTATTGCCGCTAATCCTGTAGGAGATGAACCTGAATAAGTATTTCCCATCCACGGCACAATCCAACCGACCTCCATTTGCTCTTTTGTAAATCCTAATTTCTTGGCAGCCATCTGTGGAAATTTTCCATTTGGCATATGAAAGACAGAATATTTAAAATCTGATGGTCTCATTTTAGATTTCTCAAGAAGTGCTTCACCTGCACTCACAAGATGTTTGAAATAAGCCGGTTCACCTGTAAATCTTCCCGCGTGCCTTGGATAAAATTCGTGTTCTCTTCGCCAGAAATCAGGTGTGTCGGAAGTATAAGAATTTGTAAATAATATTTCGGCAACAACATTTTCTGTACCCATAATGAAAGCAGCTCCACCTGCTGATGCGGAATATTCAAGTGCGTCACCGGGTGCACCTTGCGAAGTATCAGCACCGATTCCCATTGCATATTTCATTTCTCCGGCTTTGACAAGACTGTATGCAACATACATCGCTTCAGTTCCTGCTTTACAGGCAAATTCATAGCTTGCAACATGAACATCAGGACCAATTCCGAGAGCATCGATTAAAGTTGCTGCGCTGGGTTTAACTGCATAAGGATGTGATTCTGATCCGATATATACTGCACCGATATCTTGTGGATTTATTCCTGCTCTTTTCAAAGCATTTCTTGCAGCTTCAACAGAAATTGTGATTGTATCTTCATCGAGACCTGGAACAGTTTTTTCGTACAACTGTAATCCACGTTTGATTACATCAGGATCTGAGCCCCATTCTTTGGCAATGCTTTCTACTTTGATGCGGTATCTTGGAAGGTATGAACCGTATCCTACTATTCCTACCATTTAATCCTCCATATTTATTGGAATGATTGGTTCAATTAGCTTGATAAGTTACAGTGTAAATATATTGAAAATTGTAGTCGGATTAAATAAGAAACTATTGATTAATAGAACTAATTAAGAGTTTGAATTATTTTTTTTGCTATTTGGTCAAGTTCCCTATTATCATTTACATCAAACCAATGTATTCTTTCATCTTTTCTAAACCAGGTCATTTGTCTTTTAGCGTAATGGCGTGTATTCCTTTTCATTAATTCATTTGCTCTGTCAAATGAAATTTTTCCATCCAGGTATTGAATGATTTCTTTATATCCTACTGAATTAAGTGAGTTGAGATGTTTATCATAACCATGATTTAAAATATTTTTTACCTCTTCTACAAATCCGTTCTCTAACATTTCATCCACCCGCGCATCAATATTTTCGTAGAGGATACTTCTCTCCCAATTCAAACCAAACTGTTTGTAATTATAATTTCTATTTTTTTGATTTGATTGTTTTTGGTGATGTGTCAAAATTGATTCCCCGGTTGAATGGAAAACTTCAAGAGCACGGATTACTCTTTTCCAATTTTGCGGAAGCATTTTACTCGCACTTTCTGGATCAACTTTTTTTAACTCTTCATAAAGAAAATCATTTCCAAACTCTTTTCTTTGTTGACTAAGTTCTTTTCGATATTCTTCATTCCTGTCAGCAGTATCAAAAATTCCATCAATCAAAGCTTTGATATAAAGACCACTTCCACCAACAACTATAGGTGTTTTATTTTTATTATGAATTTGATTAATGATCTTTTCGGCATCTTTCTCAAACAGACTTGCATCATAATTTTCTGAAGGATCTAAAGTATCAATTAAGTGATGTGAAGTTTTTTTTAATTGTTCTTTTGATGGTTTTGCCGTTCCTATATTGAGATGTATATAGATTTGTCTACTATCTGCCGAAATAATTTCTGAAGGTAAAAGTTGTGCTAATTTTAAACTAAGATTTGACTTGCCAGAACAAGTTGGCCCAACAATTACAATAACAGATTTAATAATTTTTTTTCCATGTTCTCCGTCAAAGATGGATTTCACATCGCTCGACATAAACCATCGTCCATTAAAAGATTATCCTTTCCAACCGTCTCTTCCTATTAGAGGAACGAAAGCGAATTGTGGGATATCTTCAATTTCGTATTCATCGTCAGCAGTTTTCGTTAACACTTTTAGAGTCTGAGAACTCATATTTCCAACAGGAATTACCATTCTTCCATTAACTGCCAATTGTTTCTTTAAAGCTTCCGGAACTGAAGGAGCTCCGGCTGTAACAATTATTTTATCAAATGGCGAGTATGCTTCCCAACCTAGAGTGCCATCACCACATTTGCAATGAACCCGGATTCCAAGCTTTTCAAACTTCTTTAGTACTTGGTTATATATATCAATATTTCTCTCAATGCTATATACTTTGGCTTCCAATTGATAAAGGACTGCTGCCTGGTATCCTGAGCCAGTACCTATTTCTAAAATCTTATCACTTTTTTTTACTTGCAGAGCCTGAGTCATTATAGCAATTGTGAAGGGCTGAGATATCGTCTGACCATAACCAATTGGAAGCGCTATATCTTTGTATGCATTCGGTTTCATTACAGCCTGAACAAACTTTTCACGCTCAACTTTTGACATAGCTTGCAAAACAGTATCATCAGTAATTCCTTTTAGGCGCAGATTATCTATCAATTCAAATCTCTGGAGTTTATACATTTTTTACTGTAATCGACTAAATTTTTGAAAAGTTGTATTTTTTGTATCAAAAAGTAAAAAATATTGTAATGATTAGAACTATTTTTTTTAATAATAGTTGATATTTTATCAAAATTTATTAATATAGTAGGAGAATTTTGTACAAATTCTAAATGATTAGTAAGGGCAAGCAAATAATGCTGAAATTAAATTCAATAACAATGAAAGTTTCTTAGTTAATTATGCTTGAAAACAGATTTCAATTCCTAAAGTATTTATTTAACACAAATTTATTTCTAAATTTTCTTTTCTTAATTAACATCATTCATCACTTAATAAAGGAGGTTTCTTTATGAAACAATTCTTTAGCGTACTATTTATTTTCACCTTCATTTGGTGTGGTTCTATATTGGCGCAAGATTATGCGCAAGATATAGCCCCTAGATCTGAAGGTCCAGCAATAATAGCTGGAAACGGCGGAACACCAATTTGGGAGGCCCCTGCTGCTGTTTTATTTGACAATGGCCCATTAGTAAATGATCCAGGCGGTGGAGCTGGTGGAGCTGACAGAAGCTTTATTGAATCAGCATTAGGACATACTTTATATGGTTGGGGACATCAACTCTTGAATGATAATTCAATGGCTGATCAATTTACAATTCCTGCTGGAGAAGAATGGCAGATAGATGAGATGATAACCTGGGCTTATCAAACGAATGCTACAACCACTTCTACAATTACGGGTGTTTACGTGAAAATTTGGGATGGCCCCCCAAGTTCAGGCGGTACTGTTATTTGGGGAGACTTCACTACTAATCTTATGACCAATACAGAGTGGAGTAATATTTATAGAACAACAGAGACTGATCCAACAAACACTGCAAGAGCAATAATGGTTCAGACCTCAACAATTGGAACAACTCTTACTGAAGGTACTTACTGGGTGAACTGGGAAACTGACGGCACTTTATCATCTGGTCCCTGGTGCCCGCCAGTAACTGAACTTGGTGTTGCAGTAACGGGTGATGCTGAACAGGGTTTAGCAGGAGTATTTGGTCCAGCGCTAAATGGAACACAACCAAATGGTGCTCCATTTATGTTAATGGGAACTGTTGGCGGTGGTGGAGCAGAATTTTTTGATGATTTTGATTCTTATGTAGCAGGTCAGCAGCTATGTGTTCAAACTACAGAATGGCAAACCTGGAGTAATTTACCAGGTAGTGCTGAAGATCCAATGGTATCTACAAATTATGCTTATAGTGGAGCCAATTCTATGCTAATCGTACAGAACAATGACTGTGTTAGATTACATGGTCCTAAAACTTCTGGCAAATGGTTTATAAGTTTTGTATTCTATATCCCCTCAGGTAAGTCAGGTTATTTTAATACAATGAATGCCTTTGCTCCAAATCCAAATGTTTGGGGAATGGATTCTTATTTTGATGTTGGAGGAACTGGTCGTTTAGATACAACAGGTGGTGGTGGTGCTACATTTAATGTACCATTTACCTGGGTACAAGATGCATGGAACCAAGTTGTTGTAATAGTTGACCTGGATAATTCAATGGCAGAATATTGGATTGGTACTGAACCTTCCAATTTTACTCAGATTGCTACCTGGGATTGGACACAAGCAGGAACAAAGCCTAATGAACTAGCTGATAATGACTTCTTTGGTGCAGCAGCTACTGACGAAATGTATGTAGATGACTACTATTTTGGCGATGCAATGCCGCCAATTATTCCAGTAGAATTAACTTCATTCACAGCTAGTGTTACAAACTCTGGACAGGTAATGCTAAACTGGGAAACCGCAACAGAAGTAAACAACCAAGGTTTTGAAATTGAAAGAAGAACAGAATCTTCAGAATTCAGAACAGTTGCTTTTGTTGAAGGAAACGGAACAACAACCGAACAGAGAAGCTACAGCTATCTGGACAAAACAGTTGAACAGGGTGTTAATTACTATCGACTAAAACAAGTTGATTTCGATGGTTCATATTCTTACTCAGATGTAGTGGAAGTTGATGTAACAGCCCCATTAGTATTTGAATTAGGTCAGAACTATCCAAACCCATTCAACCCATCAACTAACATTAAGTTTAGCGTTCCTGAATCAGGAAATGTTAGACTTGCAGTTTATAATTTAGTTGGTGAAGAAGTTGCAGTATTAGTAGACGGATTCAGACAAGCTGGATCTTTCGAAGTTACATTTGATGCTTCACAGCTTTCAAGTGGTGTATATCTATACAAACTGCAGTCAGCAAATTCTGTTCAGACAAAGAAGATGATGTTACTCAAATAATTTCATCACTTTCAAATAATTTAAAGCCGCAGAAATGCGGCTTTTTTTGTTTCATTTGAATTGAATATTAGTTTTTGTTAATATTCAATTACAATTTTATACATGTGAGCAGGAATTCATCATGCTGGAATTAAAATTCTTTCCTTTAATAAACAATTAATTTTATTAACAATCTAAAAGGTAAAACTTATGAAAAAATTTTTTCTAATCTCTTTTCTTCTATTCTCTTTGAGTATCATCTCAAATGCGCAGAGTTGGAGTTTACTTAGTCAACTTCCATCTCCTTTCCCGAATATTAATTCTATTTCTGTTGTCGATGCAAATGTACTCTGGGTTGCCTGCGATGCAGGATATGCATTCAGAAGCACTGATGGCGGGAATTCGTGGGAACTAAAAAATACTGGACTTCCTGCAGGACAAAATTTTTATGGTATTAGTGCGATTGATAATCTCAATTGTTGGATAGGAACTGTTAATGGAGCGATTTATCATACAAGTGATGGTGGAAGTAGCTGGTCTCAACAAATTATTGTATCCGGAAGCTTTATTAATGGTATTAATATGTTTGATCTAAACAATGGAGTTTACATAGGTGATCCCTCTGGATCAGGTCAACCATACCAATTCAGATATACAACTGATGGTGGAACAACCTGGACATTGGCTGCTTCCGCACCAATTGCGGGAAATGAATTTGGAGTTATAAATGCTTGGGATTGGACAGATCAAAATCATTTTTGGATGGGTTCAGCAAACCTGGCAGTTAATGCTACCTCAGCAAATGTTTATTATACAGCTACAGGTTTCGCGGGAAATTTTATGACTGTTAGCGTTTCTGGAACTGGTGGTACTGCCGGATTATATTATCAGACTGTTGGCTTCACAAATGAAATGAATGGATTAATTTCTTCCAATGGAAATAATATAATGAAAACAACTGATGCTGGAGCTACCTGGCAAGCTACAAGTTTGCCTCCAGGAGTAACTACCTTTGCTGGAATTAATATGAATGCAATAAAAAGCGGATCTAATGAAATCCGACTTTCATTAAATGAAACGACTGGTTACAGAATGTTTAAAACTACAGATATGGGCAGCACATGGATGGAAGAGACACTGCCACCAGAAGTTGCAATCAGTGGAGTTCAGCATATGAGATTTGTAAATGAAAATTTGGGGTTTGGTGGCTGTGGAGCCGGTTATGTAATTAAATATACTGGTGTTGTCCCGGTCGAATTGACATCATTTGCAGCTGTAGTCAACAAACTTGGTTATGTTGTATTAAACTGGTCAACTGCTACTGAAACAAATAATCAAATGTTCGAAATTGAAAGAAGGAATGAAATTGGTGAATATTTTACAGTTGGATTTGTAAGTGGCTTTGGGACAACAACTGAACCACAAAATTACTCCTATACAGATAATACAGTTGATGCAGGAAAATTTTATTATCGATTAAAACAGATAGATTTTGATGGAAGATATCAGTATTCAAATGAAGTTGAAATTGATGTAAACGGTCCATTATCATTTGCACTGGAGCAGAACTATCCAAATCCATTTAACCCAACAACAAATATTAAATATAGTGTACCTGAAGCTGGGTATGTTAAGCTTTCCATTTACAATCTTGTCGGTGAAGAGGTTGCGGTTTTAGTAAATGGTTATAGTGAATCAGGATTCTTTGAGGTTTCATTTAACGCAACTAATCTTCCAAGTGGTACCTATATATACAATTTACAATCTAATGGTTCGGTGCAAACAAAAAAAATGATATTACTCAAATAATTTAATTTTCTATTGTTCGTAATTTAGAGTCCGGTATCAGCCGGACTCTTTTTTTGATGGTTAATTTGTTTGATTAGAAGATGTATCAATATTATATTTGAATCCCAAAATTGAGTTCTTTTAATTATTATTGCGGGAATAGCTCAGTTGGTAGAGCGCAACCTTGCCAAGGTTGATGTCGCGGGTTCGAGTCCCGTTTCCCGCTCCATTTGAAATGGAACCCAATTTCTATAAGAAGTTGGGTTTCTGGATTTTTAAAGGCGGCGTTGCCAAGTGGTCCAAGGCGAAGGTCTGCAAAACCTTTATTCGTCGGTTCGAATCCGACCGCCGCCTCTCTGCTACTATCTACTATGCTTAAAATTCATTTCTAAAATCATTAACTTTCTGAATATTAATTATATGATTTTATGTATTACCTGATCAGCTCATTCATAGGTTATATTCTTGGTTCAATTCCAACCGCTTATTTATTTTTGAAAAAAGCGAAAGGAATAGATATCACAAAAGTAGGTTCCGGAAATGTTGGTGCAATGAATTCATTTGAAACATCAAACTCAAAACTCATTGGCTTTTCAGTTTTTGGGATTGACTTTTTAAAGGGCATTGCCAGCGTTCTTATCACTCGCTTAATTTTTCCCGATGATTTTATATTTCCTGCTATCGCTTTATTCTTTGCCGTATTTAGTCATTGCTATAATCCCTGGCTTAGTTTCAACGGTGGACGCGGACTATCTACTGCGGCAGGTGGAGCAGCTGTTCTATTCCCGTTTTTATTGGTTGTGTGGGCAGTTCTTTGGGTAATATTTTATATAATGAGAAAAGATATCATATTTGCTAATATTAGCTCAACTATTTTCTCTTTGTTGATGGTTTTTTTTACATCCGAAATAGGCGTTAAATATGCATATCCACATCCGAAGGATTCTGCAGTCTTAATTTTAGTAAGTACTTCTGTACTGATTTTAATATTTATCAGACATATTGAACCATTAAAAGAATTATTATCCGCTAAAAAATAATTGAAAGAAAATAATGATTAGTAAAAAGAATTTAATCATAACAGTTTCTGTGATTATTCTGGTTTTGATAACCGGTATTTACATTGGAGCAAAGTTAAATATTGTTAGCATCACTGGAATTTCTGATAGTAATCAAATTGTAAAGTTTGCTCAATTCCAAAATCAAAATGATAAGAACAATGATGAAATTTCGACATCACGAAGGAATATCATAACAGAAACTGTGCAGAAGGTTAGTCCGGCAGTAGTTGGAATAAATGTAATAGAAATAAGAGAGTACAGAGATCCTTTCTTTTCCTTATTTGATGATCCCTTCTTTCAGAGATACTTTGGCAACCGGGGAACTTATAACCGTGAAGTGAAAGGTTTGGGTTCAGGCTATATTATTTCACCCGATGGATACATTGTTACAAATGATCACGTTGCAGGAAATGCGACTAAAATCACAATAACCCTTACTGATGGTAGAACATTCGATGCTAAAGTAATCGGTTCAGATAATGCGAGTGATATTTGTCTTCTGAAAATAGAGGGAGATAATTTACCGTACATTACTCTCGGTAATTCAGATGATATAATTACTGGTGAGTGGGTTATAGCTCTTGGTAATCCATTTGGACTATTTGAATTAAATGACAAACCTACAGTTACAGTTGGAGTTATAAGCGCTACAGGGATGAATTTAGATGCAATAAACGATCGCTATTACCTTAATATGATTCAAACTGATGCTGCAATTAATGGTGGTAATAGTGGTGGCCCTTTAGTCAATAGCCTTGGTGAGGTAATTGGGATGAACACTCTAATTTTTACTGCTGGAAATAATACAGGAAGCATTGGTTTGGGCTTTGCAATTCCAGTTAACAAAATCAAAAAAATAACTGATGAGTTAAAAGAAAAAGGAAACATTGATCGAAATTTTGAAATTGGTATGAGAATTCAAACTATCGATGAAGGAATTGCAAAATACTATCACCTTAACAATACCAAAGGTGTGATCGTCACTAAAGTATATCCTAACACTCCTGCCGAAAAAGGTGGCATTGAGGTAGGCGATATTATTGTTGAAGTCGAAGGTTTCAGAATTAATAATGAGAACTCGATGTTCAGTGTATTTCACGAGTTCAGATCCGGACAAACAATTTCTGTGAAAATAATAAGGGATGACAAAGAATCGACAAAAACAATGAAACTGGTGAAGAAATGATCAGCCGATATACATTGCCCGAAATGGGAAAGATCTGGGAAGATGATTTTAAATTCTCAACCTGGCTGAAGATTGAAGTTCTTGCTTGCGAAACCCGCCACGAAATGGGAGAGATATCAAAAGAAGATCTAACGGACATTAAAAATAAATCAGCATTTAATTTAAAAAGAATTCTCGAGATTGAAGAAACCACCAAACACGATGTAATTGCATTTCTTACAAATGTTGCAGAATATGTTGGTCCTGCTTCAAGGCACATTCATTATGGTATGACCTCATCGGATATACTTGACACTACCCTTTCCTTCCAGATGAAATCTGCCGGAGAACTTATACTCAAACAGCTTTTTAAACTGAAGAGTGAATTGAAGACAAGAGCTATTGAGCATAAAAATACTATTTGTATTGGACGTTCACATGGGATTCATGCGGAACCAACTACAATGGGACTCAAGTTTGCGCTTTGGTATGAAGAAACAAAAAGAAATATTAAGCGACTTGAAACTGCGATTGATACAATTAGTGTTGGACAAATTTCAGGTGCAGTCGGAACATTCGACCATCTCTCACCAAAAATTGAAGAATATGTTTGTGAAAAGATGGGATTGAAACCTGCTTCGGTTTCAAGCCAGGTAATACAAAGAGACAGACATGCTGAATTCATGAATACTTTGGCTATAATTGGGGCAACTCTGGAAAAAATATCTGTTGAGATTAGGCATCTTCAAAGAACTGAAGTGTTGGAAGCTGAAGAACACTTTTCCAAGGGACAAAAGGGTTCATCGGCTATGCCGCATAAAAGAAACCCCGTAGTTAGTGAAAGAATAACCGGACTGGCAAGAATATTAAGATCGAATTCTATTGCTGCTCTTGAAAATGTTGCACTTTGGCACGAGAGGGATATATCTCACTCCTCTGTTGAAAGGGTAATTATTCCGGACAGTTGTATTGCACTAAATTATGCTTTAGACCTAATGATCAATTTAGTCAAAAACCTGATTATCTATCCTGATAATATGTTGAAGAATTTAAATCTTACACGTGGACTCGTTTTCTCACAGAAAGTGTTACTGAAACTTATCGATAAAGGAATCTCGCGCGAGGATGCATACCGGATTGTTCAATCTGCTGCAATGGAAGTGTGGTCAAATCAAGATAAAAATTTAATGGACGAATTGCTGAAATCTACTGAAGTAATGAAATGGATTAATGAAAAGGACTTAGGTGAGATTTTCAATACAGGTAAAATTCTAAAAAATGTAGACTATATTTTTCATCGAAGTATTTATTCTGAAGATTAAACTAAATATATCAGTATCATTTGATCAAATCAGAAAATACGCCAGTCATCCATTTTGCATTGATATTTAACAATTCCTTAACTAACTAACTTCCGGACAAAAAAATTTTAATGAATAAAAAAATAATAAATATTATGAAAGCAATACCAATCATTCTTTTAATTGTGATTACAACTAAATACTTTTTTGCTGAATCGGGTAGCAACTTCATTGAGCAGAAAAATCAAACCGATTCACTTAGAGTAATCGAACCACAAAATTATTTTACTTTAGAAAATCAGCTTATAACAACAATGTTGTCAAGATATCATTACAAAGACTTTGTTCTTGATGATTCACTCTCATCTTTAATGTTTGATAACTACATTAAAACACTTGACTACAGCAGGGTTTACTTCTTTCAGTCAGATATAAATTCATTTGAAAAAGAAAGATATTCCTTTGACGATTATTTGCTCGATGGAAATGTTCAGCCATTTTTTGACATTTTCAATTTGTATGAAGAAAGACTGCTTGAAAGAATGCAATATGTTGATACCATACTTGTCAGAGGATTTGATTTCACACTTCTTGATTCAGTACAAGTGAATAGAGAAAATTCTCAATGGGTTAACAATTGGTCAGAAATGGACAAGCTTTGGGAATTGAGAATAAAGAACGATGCATTGAATTTGTATCTTGCAGGCAGAGACGATGAAGCAATAAAAACGAATCTTGAAAAAAGGTATGATAACTTTGCCCGTGCTTTAAGCCAATATAACAGCGAAGATGTGTTTCAGCTTGCTATGGATTCATACGCAACGGCTGTTGATCCACACACAAATTATTTATCACCAATTACTTCTGAAAACTTCAAAATCGATATGAGTCTTTCACTTGAGGGTATCGGGGCAAGACTCATGAGCGAGGATGGATATACTAAAGTTGTTGAGATAATTCCGGGAGGACCTGCATTTCAATCAAAAAAATTGAATGTTGATGACAGAATAACTGCGGTTGCCCAAGGAACTGATGGTGAGTTTGAAGATGTTATCGGATGGAGAATTACTGAGGTAGTACAGTTGATACGCGGTCCAAAAGAAACAACTGTACGATTACAAATCCTGAAAGCAAAAGATGGTGCCTTGGCAAAACCAGAAGAAATTAGTCTTGTAAGAGACAAAGTAAAATTAGAAGATCAGGCAGCAAAAAAGGAAATAGTTGAAGTGGTTAATAATGGAATTGCTTATAACATCGGAGTTATTACAATTCCAAAATTTTACACTGATTTCGATGGTAACAGAAATGGAGATGATGATCCAAAAAGCACTGTTACAGACGTAAGGGCTTTGCTAGAAGAATTAAAACAAGCAAAAGTGGATGGTGTAATCATTGACCTCAGAAATAATGGTGGAGGAGCTCTAAATGAAGCAATCGATGTTACAGGATTGTTCATAGAAACAGGTCCGGTTGTTCAGGTTAAAAATATGGATGGATTTGTTGAGGTCGGTACCGATACAGATCCATCATTGGTTTATGCAGGACCTTTGGCAGTAATGGTCAACAGGTATAGTGCATCAGCTTCTGAAATTTTTGCTGCAGCTATTCAGGATTATGGAAGAGGCATTATTGTTGGAGAGCAAACTTATGGAAAAGGCACAGTTCAAAATCTTATTGACCTTAATAGAGTCGCGAGAAGTTCTGTAAATAAGTTGGGGCAACTAAAACTTACCATAGCAAAATATTACAGGATAAATGGAGGTAGCACACAAAATCTTGGTGTTGTCCCCGACATACAGTTTCCTTCTTATATAGACCCAAATGATTTTGGTGAAAGCTCCCAGATTTCCGCTTTACCATGGGACCAGATTAATCCAACTGATTATCAATTGTACAGCAATCTTGACCAGATAATTCCTGAACTTGTTTCATTATCTGAAAAAAGAAGACATGACGATATTGAATTTCAGTTTTTGATTGAAGACATTGATGACTACAAAGTTTCCCGGAATGAAAAATACGTATCTCTGAATGCTGATATAAGAAATACAGAAAAAGAAGCAGATGAGGAGAAAGAGTTTGAAAGAGAAAATGAGCGCCGAACTGTTAAAGGACTTAAATTATTAGATAAGGGTGAGATTCCGGAAACAGCAGAGGATGACGATGATCTATTCCTGGACGAAACTGCAATGATAGTTACTGATATGATCAGTTTGTCATCAAGAATAACTAAGGTTCGTTAAGAAGCGAGGTGTTTCAATAGCATTTCTTCAGCAATAGGAAACATGGTTTCCTCATAAGGAAAGTCAAGGTCCGTTTCAAAAATATATGCAACCGGCTCGTGTAAATCCTGCGACGTTCTGATAAATTCTGTTACCAGTTCTTCTATCGGATTTGTAATAGAATTCATGGGAATGGATCGCACAAGAAGTGAGTGAATCTGTTGATACAAATCCTCCTGCGACCAATCCCAGATAATTTCATAAAGGTAAATATTTATCATTTCATTTTTATTATCTGGCACACAAAAATAACCTTTGCCCTGATAATTTTTCTGAACACTCGATATCCTAAGAATACTTAAATTTTCTTCAACAAAATTCTTAATAATCCTTCCCTCTTCAAGGATA
>Ga0210074_1000122_pt1 | contig 31962 bp, 31 predicted proteins | sample China_Galinas_Co_FD_184860 | JGI IMG/M metagenome (GOLD analysis project Ga0210074, IMG submission 184860) | Wetland microbial communities from San Francisco Bay, California, USA, that impact long-term carbon sequestration -... | ecosystem: Environmental > Aquatic > Marine > Wetlands ... | reverse complement strand
CTCAACACAGGCGGGAAGTTGTCCTTGCGATAGCCGTTTGCGGGTACAGAACTGGCACTTCCCAACCACCGGTGACAGACCTGAGTGCCATTCGTACTTGGGAACATCGAACGGACAGGCCATGATGCAGTAACGACAACCGATGCAACGATCTTCATTGTAGAGGATTGGGCCAAGTTCGGATTTGGTCAATGCCCCGACCGGGCATACCGATACACAGGTAGGTTGCAGACAATGCATACACTGTCTTTTGACATTGCGGGTGACGTCGATGCCATCGGTGCCGGGGCCCGTCTCGGGGTTGACAACGGTCCACTGGTCAAAGCGTAATTCCTGCCGTTCCCATGAAACGGGAAAACCCACGGATAAGTCCGTGTCGTTTGGCAGGTCATTGGCGGTTTTACATGCCCGCATACATGCCCTGCAACCGATACAGCGTGTCACATCGACCAGCACGGATGGAGTATCGGCGATGGGAATACTTCCAGGGTCTGCAGCAAAACTGGATGGTGAAATGACCGACAGGCCTGTTCCGCAAAGCAGGCCCTGCAGGAACCGCCTGCGATCAAGTGTGTTCATGTCCGGGGTGCGCTGTTTGCTGTTCATTTGCTTCTCTTTTTATCGAAGACATACCAGCCGAACATCCAGCCTAGCGCAAGGCCAGCCACCAGCCCCAGAACCGAGACGGTCCACAATTTCCTGCGGGCGCTGTCAAGCTTCCAGTTCAACGTGCTTACTTCTTCGTACAGTTCCATAGCGCCCTTGCCACCGGTCAGGTATTCGCCCTGGGTCGCCTCTATCAACTGTTCGCGCATTTCAGACAACTGGTCACTGCTATGAACCATGTCCGCGTGGCAGCGGCTACAGACCTCGGTGCCCACGTATAGCGTATGACCGGCCGCGCCAGCACCTTCGACGAGATTGGAATCGGTCGATACCGGCATGTGACAGGTGTTGCAATGCAGGCCCTCAAGTTGATGTGTGGCGTGTGCGAAATCCTCGAGACGCTTGGGATGGCAAGAACCGCAAAGCAGGTCACCGCCTTTTGAGCGCAGGGTCTGGGCGTGGACGCCATGGCAGTCGAAACAACGAATTTCATTTTGTCCATGCTTGCTCATCTGCCATTCCTGAAAGGTTTTCCTGTGGCAGGACTGGCAAACCTGCGATGTTACGGGAAGGGGCATTTCAGCGTCCTTCTTGTTGTGGCCTTTGCTCATGATGCCATGGCATGACTCACAGGTTACACCGGGATGGGCATAGGTTTCGGTCTCCGTGTCTGCACCCGTGGCATGGCAAACAAGGCAGGAGAAATTGCTTCCGGTTTCCTCCCAGGTTTGCTGGAATGTTTCGCTGGAATAAGCCAGCGCATGCGGCGACTCCTTCCACTCGGCATACTCCGCCTTGTGGCAATTACCGCATTTCCTGGGTCCTGCAAAATTGGCTGCTTGAGCAACAGAAATGAACGCGAACAGGGCTGCTAGCAATAGAATATTCTTAGTCGTTGAGATCATCATCATATCCTTTAAGGAGGCCCGCCTAGCGACGGATTTGTCTGATAACTGACCCAAAGCATACTCCTCCGTATGGAGAAATGAGTTGATTTAGGTCATGTAAAAGAGAGGCAATTTTAGGTAAAAGCGCATTTAACTTGAGGAGTGTAAACAAGTCTTTATGACGGGCTGTTTTTTTTCGACTGATGTCGATGATGACAGTACCTGTGCCGATTAAGTAATCAACAAAATGAGTGAGAAAAACAGGCTCATCACCATGGCGATATGTGCCAGGATAAGGGGTGTAATTTCCGTTGAAAGATCAGCAATTACTGCTGACCCTTGCTTTCGATGGTTCTGAATATTTGCACGACTGTGAACTCAGTTCGGCCTCGTATGACCCAATCGTTACCCGTTGTTGTGAGCTGCGTCTTATCCGCGACTTTATAAACTCAGCCACTGCAAGTCACTTGCCGGGTTCGACGGCAAAATCCGGTACAACCATCCCCTGAAATAAGGGTCTCTTTCAACCAGCGAAGGGTCGGATTGTGCACCTGCGTTGACTTCAAGAATCCTGCCGCTCAGCGGGCACATGACATTGTGTACCGAGCCGTCCGGAGAAGTCATTTCCGCGCAGGTAATCCCCTGTAAAAGGTCTTCTCCCGGCGGCGACAACTCAAATGCCTTTATACCCTCCGCTGCCCTCAGGAACAGATCACTTACGCCGATTATTGCAGTTCCTTTGTCCTCCATCAGTGCCCAGCTGGCATAGCCCAGCCGGTGGTAATTTGCAGGGCAGGGAACATAGCTCATGGCGCTGCGTCTTGGCAGACTGGCCGACTCGGCCTCATTCAGTAGCATACCGCAGCGCAAACTGCGTTTGATCACCGTGAGCAGTTCGTCGGCGGTGAATGGTTTCGGAATATAGTCCACGGCACCCGTTGAGGTCAGGCTTTTAACCGCGTTCTCCACGGTGGAATAACCGGTCATCATCACCACCGGTGTATGCACGCCTCTTTTGGAAAGTTCTTCGAGAAACTGGAAGCCATTGAGTTCGGGCATCATGATGTCGCAGAGTATCAGGCGAAATTCACCTTCCTCCAGACATTTCAGAGCTTCGTTTGCGTGATTTGCGGCGGTGGTGGTCATTCCTTCGGCGCCGCAAACCTTCGTTACGACCCTTGTGACCATGGGTTCGTCATCGATGACAAGTATGTCCTGTGTCTGCTTCATGGTCCGACTGGAATCCGTATTGTGAAAGTTGTGCCGGCGCCCACTTTGCTTTCCACCGAGATCGTACCGTTGTGATTGTCGACGATTCCCCAGGTTACGGCCAAACCCAGCCCCGTTCCTTTTTGGCCCTTGGTAGTTGAAAACGGCTCGAAAAGCTTTGGCAACTGCTCCTGGGGAATACCGCAGCCATCGTCCGTCACCCTGACTTCGACGTATTCATCGTTCCAGGAGGAGTCGACCTGTTCCCAGCGGTGCCATCCGCATCCCTTCTTCAAACAACCCTGAACCAGTCCCTTCAAGGGCACTTCAAAGGCGTAGATCGGAGAACCACAATCCGGGCAGAACTCGCCGTCGGCAATAAGAGAAGCCGAGCAATCCGGGCACATAAGTTCGACTTCCTTATCGAAGTCGGGCATGCCATTGAGCTTATGCTCGTTCGAACCATACATCGGGTTGAGATAGATGAGACCGGTCTCCTTCTTCTTTTTGTAGCGCATGCTGATCGCAGGTTTTCCATCGATCTGCATTTTCCTGTCGACCAGGTCATGCCGCTTGCGGCACAACGCACGTTTGATCTGGAGGGTTCCCGTGGGGCCAAGACTTATCGCCCTGCTTATGACATTAATCGTGCCACCACCTTCCCCGATCGCGTCCGAAGCATTAACCATGAGGTTGATAAAAACCTGCTGAATCTGGTTGGCATCCAATGTCACCATGGGAAGCTTGTCGTCCAGATCCATGACCAGCTCCACCTGCCCCATTGAGAGTTGGTTCTCGACCACGGTCGCAGCGCGATGGATGATCTGGTTGATATCAGCCTTGCGTTTCTTGGGTACGGTCTGGCGGGCAAAATCCAGCAGGCTCTTGACGATCTCCCGGCAGCGGATGGTTTCGGAGACGATGACCTGCAGGTCTTCACGCATCTCGGCCTGGCCCTGCGAACGCTTTAACAGGTAGCTGCTGTTGGTGAGAACTGCTGTCAGCGGATTATTGATCTCGTGAGCCACTCCGGCGGCCAATCTCCCCATGGAGGCGAGCTTATCCGACTGAAACAGCTGTAGACGTGCATCTGCCAGGTTATCGGTCATACTGTTGAAGGACCTGGCCAGCATCCCCAACTCATCCTCTCTCTTCACCTCGACCCGGTAGCCGAGATTTCCGCCGGCTACCTGCCGCGTAGCCTTGAGGAGATCCTGGACCGGACGGTCGATCCACCAACGGACCAGGAAACCGATGATCAAACTCAAAATAATGATGGCGCTGATGGCGAGAACGATGATCGCTACCTGGCTGCGGCGGATGTTCTGGTCAACCTTGTCGAGGGGCATGGTGACATCCAGCACGCCGAGTACGGTCTGCGATTCGGGGTGCATGTGACAGGAAGCTGTCCAGCATGATGGTTCATTGTAAATCGGGTTGATGATACCCAGTTGCCGCGCAGAGTCCGGCTCGGTGCGGAAGATCCGCATATGCTCCTGTCTCTGCAGGCGTTGCACGGGTTGGCCCGTCAAGTGGCAGCGGAAACAGGTCGCTGCTTTTATATCGACCATTTTCCCGACCTCGGCCGACTCCGAGGAATAGATGACCTCTCCCATCTTGTTGAAGACCCGGATGCCGTTGATAGTTCCTTGCTTGCCTATGCGGCGGACGTCTTCCTGGATACGCTTTCGGTCGTTGTGCAGCATGTCGTATCCCATGTCCGCTTTGAGGTGTTCACTGTACTGCTGCGCAGCACGTTCTACTTCCGTGAGCAGGCTCCTTTTTTCGGATTGGATATTGAAGTACGCAAAAATGGCGATCACAACCAGGATCGTCAGCGCTACCCCGAAGGTCAGCTTCAGACCAATTTTGCTATTGAGCATAGATCACCACCAAGGGCACCTATCGATGCGAGTCTTTGTGCTTTTTCCCCGGTGTCGAAAGATATCGGATCAGGTAAACGAACAGGCCCCAAAAACACAATAAGAGCAGGTATTCGAGACCTTTCGTTTCAAAGATATTCACATAGGTAAATGAATCCATTTCAATTCCTTGTTTCTACTATCGCTAATGTTTCGAGTTTAAGACCGGCAAGCGGGTGACAACCCAGCGGAATACCCAAAGTTCAGCGGATATCACCATCAGGGTTACCACGATTTCCTGCCATGATGGAAAGTAATGTGATTCCGAATACCAGTTGAAGCTGATAACGGAAACATTGAGCCGATTGAGTACAATGCCAAGCAGTGCCATAACGGCTGCAATTTTGATGATATTCAAACTTCTGTGCTTGAAACCAAAAGCAAACATCAAAGCCGGAACCAGTACGAAACCAATCACTTCCACCAGGTACCAATAACCCCATGCATCGTTGATCATTGTCCATTGCTTGTCATGAATGAAAAGCAATGCTTTGAAAAAGTAGTAGACAAACATGACAATGGCTGCGCCTTTGCCAAGCCCGAAAATGATCTCGTCGAAAGTGTGATGGCTATTCGGTTGGATAAGTTTTTTGAATACCCCGTGGCTGATGGTGCCCTCGACGATAATCATGGACAAACCTGCATAAATGCTCGATACAAAAAACAGGATCGGGATGAACGACGACCACCACAGTGGATGAATTTTGGGCTTGGCCATCAGGAACAACGCCCCGAGGCCCGCCTGGTGCAATATCGATAGTGTGATACCCAGAACGACGGTCACGAGGGTCATTTTCAAGAGTACTTTACGCGCCTTTTCCAGGTTCAGCCATTCCGCAATCACCGGGGAAAACTCGATAAACTCTGCAACCATGTAAAGCAGGAAATGCCAGCAGATCAGGAACAATACCGAACTGAATCCGAAGGAGTTGCCGATATAGGGATTCGGCGCGTGCCATGGGCGTCCGAGGTCGATCAGCAGGGCGCCGCCATAAAAACAATAGGCCAGGAAGCCGTTCAAAACCGTGGCGCGGACAATGGAATGGTACTTCTCCACTTTCAGGACATAGACCACGAAGGTGATGACATAGGCGCCACCGGCCAGGGCGACGCCGGTTACGACGTCAAACCCCATCCACAGACCCCAGGGCTGATCCTGTGTCAGGTTGGTTACCGATCCCAAGCCGTAAATAAAGCGGTAAACCAGGATAACCAAACCGGTCAGAATCACCGGGATCGAGATAACATTAAACGGCGTGAGCCATGGCCCGCGCGGTTTCATCTCCTGGATCAAAAATCGAAAAAAATCACCCAATGTTTTGATTGGAGTGACTTTACTATCCACAGCGACACTACTATTCATGATCCGTCACCTCGAACTCAGAACTGAACTCCCCTTCTATCGTCGGCTTGCCGTTGTCGACGAGCGTATTGAGCCCCAGTAGAAAAGCCGGGACACCGAAGAGGATCATCGGAACGGCATAGAGGAATTCTTTCGTGTATTCCGGATAAGGGCTCGTGCCAAGGTCTGTTCTGAACCCGATTTGTTCAAATGGCACCGCCGATAAATAGATATACCCGGTACCACCAACTTCGTGCTCACCGTAGATATGTTCTACATATTGGTCCGGATGGCTGTAAATACGATGCCGGGCAATCTCCAGATTTTTCAGCCGCGAACCAAACATGAGCGCATCTGTCGGACAGGCTTCAACACAGGCGGGTTTCTGTCCTTCCTCGAGGCGTTCGAAACACAACGTGCATTTTTGTAGTTTCGGATTCCATTCGCCGTACTCAAATTTTGGTATATCAAATGGACACGAAACCATGCAAAACCGGCAACCGATACATTTGTTTCCCCTCCAAATGACCGGCCCGCCCTTCATTTGCTTCATTGCCTCGGTGGGGCAAGCGGTTGCACAGGCGGCCTGGTAGCAATGCATGCATTGTCTCTTGACAAATACATCGCCCTTTTCAGTTTTGAACTTATTGACCACCGTCCATTGCTTGTCACTTGTATTCCGTTCCTGCTCAAGCGCCCCATCGTTAAGCACGTCCGGTACAAAATTATCGTGCACTTCAGAACATGCGACCTCGCATGCCCTGCAGCCTATACAGCGGGTCGTGTCTACCAAAACGCCGACAAACTCTGCCGGATCCTGTTGTTCCAGGGCGCGCGCTTTATTACTTGTCAGGGCAGTACCACCGACGACAAGTGATGTTTTTAGAAAACCTCGTCTGTCCATTATGTCTCCTTAACCCTGGCGGGTTCTGTAACCCTTTCAGAGGTTCAGTGTTTTCAAGATTTACTCTGCCTTTTCTTCCTTCACGTGACAGCCAGGACACCCTTTACTTGCTTCAACACCCGTACCGGACTCGTGACATGCCCAGCAGCTTTTATGGGTGACGACTTTGGAACTGAGTGTCTCATCTGCAATATTGTTCGGGTTTTCATGATGGCATTCGGAACACTTGTAGTAAGTTTTATCTGTCCGCTGGTTTGGGTCGTGGCACAGCTGGCAATTGATCCAGGAAGAATCGAGGTAACCCGGATGAGGAGTCTCCAGTTTCACGGCAGAAATCTGGTGGTGGCATTCGACACACTCCAACTCAAGGTCTTCAACATGAAATTTGTGCGGGAAACGTACGTTCCCTACCGATGCGCTGAAAGTGACGACATCCGGCATTTCTGAATTGGCCGGCGAAGTATCGGTTTGCTCCTCTTCCACTCCCGGAATCGGATGGGCAATTTCAGCCCAGCGATTATCGAAATCGAACGGTTTAAAAGTGGGGCTTGTCTCGTTGTGGCAACGGGTGCAGGCATCAGCTGTCTTTTCCATCACCAGCCCGGCTGCCCTTGCCGCCTCCGGATTCTTCATGATGTTGCCCGGCTTGTAGTCGGAACCTGGCCCGTGACAGGATTCACAGCCCACACCCTCACTATCGGCGTATTTGCCCTTCTCACTGACAGGCACGTCAACACCCAGAAAGCCCCGCGTGGTATGGCACTTCAGGCATGCTTCCGCCTGTTGCGGGTCGCCTATTCCCCTGTCTGCAGCGATCTTTCCCGCTTCTGCCGATGCCAGGGTTTCGAAGGCCCTGGCGTGGGCTGACCCCGTCCAGATTTTCCACTGGTCGCCGGTCTTGGCTTTGTGGCAGGACTTGCAATTGGGAGCGCCAGTGATCTCATGGGCGGCGAGAGCAACGGGCGCTGTTGCCAACAGGGATAACATGAAAAGGATCAAATAAACTATGGAAACATGAAATTTAAGCATAAATGCCTCACCGGTTTTTCAGTAGTGACATAACCAGGAATTGCTACGAATAATCAGCTCTGCAGAAACGGTTTTGAGAAGTTCATCAGAAGATCTTTATATTCTTCTCTTCTGCGATTCTCACTTTCTTCCGTTTTATTCGATTCGACCTCGGCGGTGCTCTCAATAAATTTATCTGCAAGCTCCTGATACCTTCTTATTTCCCCTTGATACCAATCGACTGAATCACGCCCGATTTTAAGGTCCGGCAACTCGCTTGCGAGATTTGACGGCTCGATACCACACATCCAGCTCAGCTCAAACGGTTTGATCGACAACCATTCAGGATGTTCGGCATGTTCGGAATTAACAGCAACGATTTTGCCACTGACCGGAGAGGGTATTTGCAGGTCGAAATCGTCAAATTTAATTGAAAATAGTGGCTGGCCTTTTTCAATGTGCTGTTCTGAATGCGGCAGTTCAACGTGATCAATCCTGTCAAAGATTTTTCTTATCAGATCGTCCGGTCCGACCCGGACCATGCCGTTTAATTCGATCTTTGCCCAGGCGTGTTGCGGGGAGATGAAAATACCTGCCGGGACATTCAATTCGTACTTGGATCTGGACTCATGCGTACCCGGTTTGATCAAGCGGATCTTATGACGCATTTGTTTTTCAAGATTATCCTGTCGCTTGATCAATGCAGTCTTCAGGAAGTCAAGCAACTCGTCTTCAGTGAACGGTTTTTCGACGTAGGCCATCGCGCCGAGTTTCACTGTTTCCACGGCGGTCTCTATGGATGCATAACCGGTAATGACGATGATATCGATATCGGGGCGCAGGTGTTTTGCGGCCTTGGTTAACTCAACCCCATCCATTTCCGGCATTTTCAGATCGGTGAAAATAAAATCGTAATCGTTCTTGCGTATCAGACCTAAAGCCTCGGAACCCTTTTCCACTGTATCGATGGCGTAGCCAGCCAAAACAAGAATCTTTCGGAAACTGGCCAGGATGATCTCTTCATCATCCACAGCCAGTATCCTGGCTTTTGGATTATCCAGTTCCACCCGTTTCAGCGACGGTGCCTCTTCGCTCACATCAAGCTTTAATCCGATATCAAGGGCGCGCTCTCTTTCCTTTTTCAAGCGTGCCTCGATCGCTCTTCTGAGAAGTAAACGAAGCACGAGATCTACCACGATAAAGGCAACAATTGTGGTAATTACAATTAGAGCTACAATCATCTTATTGATCCTCTGAAATGAGAAAAACTGCCGAATTTAGCCTCACGATTTCAAACCTGTAATTTGCGCGTCATGACGTGTGTAGTCACCCCGGATAAATCTTCCGGACGAACGAATTCCCGGCAGCGAAATACCGGCCGTGCGCAATCACGTTTTTGAACAATATTGGAAAGGACTTCAGTCGCAAAATCGGACATTAAACACACGTTAGCCTTCATGGAATTTATTAGTTTCCAGGCACATGACCCCCATGCGGGAGTAAACCAAATTTTGATGCTGGTCGTATTGATTTAGATCATGTAAGCGGCAACGATATCGGCCAAAATGAAAGGCCCCGAAAAGATGTCCGGAGCCTTCTGACCTACTTCTGATAAATCGGGTTTTCTAGCCCCTACTCGTGGGGCTCCTCATAACCGGTAAACATTTCTCTGAAATGCGTCACCGGCGTTTGACCCAGTGCACCCATGTAAGCGTGGATCATCGTAAATGATATGAAAAAGATATATATCATCACATGGACTGTATCGATTACATGCAACCCGCCCAACATCGCGATCGGAGTTTCGAAGCGTTTGACATCCCACATCATCAGACCCGTCATAAACTGGACAGGCACCACCAGCATCATCACGATTTGATAGGTGATACTTTGCATCGGGTTAAACTTATCGTAGGGGAGAACCTTGTGCGGACTCTTTGCACCCCTGAAGATTCCATAACTGTAGTAAATGATCTGTTTGAATGCCTTGTCAAAAAACTTCTTCATGTTGAGTTCAGGGTGATAGACCGTGATCTTGTCTGAGAAAAGATAAAACCCAAGCCAGACAAAGTAGTTTGCGATGACAGCGAAGGCCACCCAGTTGTGTGTCTTGACTGCCGTTTCAAAGGACATAATGTTGAACAAAGCCACATACCTTATCTGGGTACCCGTCAGGATCAGCGCCACGAAACCCAGTGCATTCAACCAGTGCCAGATACGAACGGGCAGAGGATTGATATATAAATCGCTGTCTTTGGTTTTTATCCAGACGTCAGGACTTTTTTGTTCTGAAGGAAGCGTTGACATCATTTCTCTCCTCTTGCCAGATATTCTTTGATCATTTTACCCAGTGTAAAATGCCCGACCGGAACCGCAATCCCCGCTGCCAGTGATAACAACACCAGGATGTCCAAAAATTTATTCTTGTTGCCTCCCAGCTTGTAAAAATCACTGATGGAATTTATCGCGCCAACGTTACCCAGTACATCCCTGTCGGCATCAAAACTCTGTCTTCTTCCATCCGGCGTTGTGATGGAAAGCGTAACATTTTGTTTTTGCCTCCAACCTGGCTCGTGACAACTTTCACATGTTCTGACCGCAAAACTCTTGCTGGCAATCTGGTGAGCAGCAACCCCCGACATGACCTCCATACGGCTACGTAAAGAGATATCGGTGACCTGACCTTCGCGGCCAAGCCCTCCTCTCGCTTTCCATATCTCCAGGGGGTCCCCATCACCGCCCTCATCTGCGATCGCCTGGAGTTGTTCCTGTATGGGTACCTCGCCCTCTTCCATGGCAAGCGGAACTCCGGCCTTATTATCATAGAGATGGAGGTCAAATTTACGTTTGGCGAATGGCGCGTGACAGACAGCACAGGAAACGATATCGAGATGCGTTCCCGCGTTTGGCAACCATTGGTTATGCAACAGCGTTACATTCTCGTGACAGTTAATACAGGTAGTTCGCAAAACATCGCCAATAGCCAATGCCGTGACTTCATGAGAATGGTGACAATCAGAACAGATCGGTGCCTGGATGTGGCTGTCACGGATGGTATTTCCGTTAATCCTGGCCTGCCCGTGAACACTTGCGGAATAGGCGTTAAAAATGTTCTCGTGGCAATTTTTGCACGGCAGCCCTGTTTCCGGCCGGTAATTGTCCATCGATACCGGGGCATGGGGGTTATGGCAGCTACTGCATACCGGTGCCTTTTTATTACCCTGCGCAACCAGCGCGGAATGCACGCTACCTTTGTACTGGGTGTATTTCTGCCGGTGACATTTGCGGCAACTTTCGTTCATCTCAACCGAATACTCCCGTTCGGTACTGATTGAAATATTGGTCGATTTTGAAGGATGCTTTTCTCTTTTCCCTATCGCACGGTGGCAACTGATACAGCTGATTGCACCGTGTGCCGATTCGATGTATGGCTCTTTGGGCACCAGCAGGGACATTTCCTTACCGTCTTCCAGCAATTTGGTCTTTTCCCTGTTATGACATTTCAGGCACTTGCTATTCTGTTTGAGCGCTTCCGCTTTCCTGGACGCCAGATCGTTGCCGCTGTCTTCCTGATCAGTGCCTGGCTCTGTCGCTGGCACCGCTTGCTCTGCTTCAGGTGTCTCGGTTACAGGGGCCTCTGCCGCAGGTGTTACGGCTGTCTCTGCCTCTTCTGCCGGTAATGCCAACAAAACACCACTGAACATCATGCAGCAAATGAAAAAAACTGTAAGGACAGCTAATACTTTACCTGTATCCCCTGAAGTACTTCGGACCATCATGCCAAATCTCCTATTGTGGGCCGCCTTCAACGCAAACCGGGGCTCATTATAAGCCCCGGTTTTTCTGGGTAACTAATCTATGTCAATTAGACATATATTTACTCGGTGGTATGTTTCTTTATAAAAGCTTCACGACCCAGCTTCACGAACATATAAAAACCGACAAATGGTAACGCAATAACATAGCCAAGGGCTATAAAGGGTGAAGCGAAAAACAAACCAACGTTTTTGGCGACGCTGTTAATTGATTTCGTGGCTTCCGTCTCGTGTTCAACAACCTCTTCGACCTCGGCAACCGGCTTTTCAACCTCATCGCCGGGATGCTTTGCATCATTCACAGCCTTCAGGGTGATGCTCTCAATCATTTCCGGTGTCAGTGGCTTACGAACAAAGCCATTGGCGCCCAGCACCGAGGCTCTGACTTCATTGGCTTGCGTGCCATAACCGGTGATCACAACCACGGGCGTCCATGGGCACTTGGCCTTGATGCGTTCGGTAACCTCGAGGCCATCGATACCAGGCATTTTGATATCTGTAAAGACGACGTCATAATTTGTGTTTTCCATGGTCTTCAGGGCGTCCTCGCCGTTCAATGCGGTGCTGACCTGATAACCTTTTTCGGAAAGGACCCGGTCGAAACTACGACCGACAACTGCATCATCGTCAATAACCAGTACTTGTAATTTAGCGTTCATGATTTGCTCCTTAGTTTCATTCAATTAATAGTGAATTCGTTTTGGTTGCGTAATGACCAGCGTTTCTGGATCACAGCGTCATTGGCAGCCTTGATAACTTCATCCGGACCTAGCGGTTTGGTCAGGTAGTTAAATGCACCCAACCTGACCGCCTCTTTGGCTGTATCAAGGCTGGGGTAGCCGGTGATAACAATTACTTCGCTGTCCGGCCACCTTTGTTTTATGGTTTTCAGAACATCCATACCATCCAGACCCGGCATGCGCAGATCAAGCAGTACAACATCAAAGGGATGTTGCTCCATTACGTTTATAGCCTCTGTACCATCCCCGGCTGTTCGTGCGTTGCAATGGGTGCCTGCAAGACTTCTTAGATGGCTAAGGCGAACCACCTCTTCATCATCTACGATGAGTATGTTGGCTTTATCATTCATGTGATCACCTCTATTTCGTTGTTCCTACCTGTGTAGATGCAAATTGCGTGCCACTAGAAACACGAATGGACCAATACACAAGTAAATAATTTAAATTCAACAAGTTAAAATTTTTTACAAGAGGAAAGATAAAATCAGACAGGCATGGTTTTTGATCCGTAAGTACATTTTTTTTATACTAAATCACTGGAATAAAAACAGTTTTCCTAACTATTTTAATTAGTTAAAGCATTGCCAGGTATGTATATATTTTGTATACAGCATGATGGATTACATCTCTAAACCTATATACAGCGATTATGATCTAGGTCATTATTGGTATCCTAATGCTGCCCTATATTGCGGTTTGTTATTGATAATGCTCAGGTCTTGTTTACCGGGCTTGCAGCGCAGGCTGACGATTGAAATTGAAAGCTGTGTTTAAACTAACAATAAGGATTTGTGTCCAATGGCGTGTTTTAATGAAGACCTCTCCCGCTTAAGTTCAAAAATCTCTCTGCTCCCTCGATTAAACCTGCCGATCGCCTTCTTATTGGTGGCGGTCATGCAGATTCTTCTGAGCAGCGCGGCGTTTGCTGAACCGGAAAACCCCAAACTGGCTAATGACAGATGCCTCAAGTGTCACGGCAGGGAAAATTTCTCCAGGGAAACAGACTCCGGTGAAATGCGCGCACTTCATGTAGACGCAGAAAGATTCAAAGAGAGCGTGCATGGTGGTCGTGATTGCGTCAACTGTCACAAGGACATCATCAAGATCCCGCACAGAAAGGGGGTTGACCGCAAGGTCGGGTGCGTCAGGTGTCACCAGGATTTATGGGCGGAAGCCCAGGCTAACGGGACGACCGGTGAAAATGCCCGCTTGGGTGTGGTGGTCAAGCAGATCGAAAGCTACATGGGCTCTATCCACGCGCGACCCAGTATCGACGATCAGTCTCGTACCAATGCGACCTGCTACAACTGCCACGATGCGCATTACATCACCCCGATTGACACCGCTTACAGGGCCGAAAATAAGTTTCAAATTCCTTCTGTATGCGGCAAGTGCCATACCAGTGAATTAGAGATCTATCAAAACTCGGTACATGGCAAGGAAATCCGCAATGGCAACACCAACGCCGCAGTCTGCAGCGATTGTCACACAGCTCACAATATTGATATTCCCAATGATGTGTCCGGAAGACTGGCCATCACCGCACAGTGCGGCAACTGCCACGAGGACAAATTGGAAACCTACATGGAAACCTACCATGGAAAAATTACCCAGCTGGGTTATGGTGAAACGGCCAAGTGTTACGATTGTCATGGTTCCCATGGCATCAAGCGCGTAAATGAACCGGATTCCAAGGTTGCCATAGGCAACCGTCTGAAGACCTGCCAGGCCTGCCATGAAAACGCAACCCAGGGATATGTCACATTCCAACCACATGGCAACACTCACGATTTTAAAAAATACCCCATGATGTGGCTTGCAAAGAAAGGCATGATTGGCTTGTTGCTGGGTACATTTGCGTTCTTCTGGTTGCACTCGGCCCTGTGGTTCTACCGTGAGTACCAGGACAGAAAACTTGGCAAGGACAGGCCACATATCCGTATTGAAGACCTGGATATGGCCGAGGGTAAGACGCATTTCAGACGCTTCACAATCTGGTGGCGTGTGGGTCACCTGGTCGGCGCACTTTCCATCATGCTGCTGGCCCTGACGGGATTAACGGTCCTGTTCTCGGGTAGTGCATGGGCTCCTTATGTCATGAATCTGCTGGGTGGCCCGGTTTCCGCCGGTATCCTTCACCGCATCGGTGCAGTGGGGTTTATGGGTGTGTTTTTCATTCACCTCATCTACTTCGCCATCCACATTGGCAGGAACTGGAGAACATTCGAATGGTTCGGACCCAACTCGCTGGTTCCCAACTGGAGTGACCTCGGCGATGCAATCGCCATGTTCCGCTGGTTCTTCGGATTGGGCCCGCGCCCGGTTCTTGAGCACTTCAGCTACTGGGAAAAATTCGACTACTGGGCCCCGTTCTGGGGTATGACGATCATTGGTGTCAGTGGTCTGATGATGTGGTTCCCGTCTGTCACCGCAGAATTCCTGCCCGGCTGGGTGTTCAATGTCGCCTCCATCGTTCATGGTGAAGAAGCGATCCTGGCCGTGGTATTCCTGTTTACCGTGCATTTCTTTAACAACCACTTCCGGCCGGACAAATTCCCGCTGGATACCACCATGTTCACCGGTGTTGTTCCGCTGGAACACTACCGGCATGAACACAGGCGCGAATACGACCGCCTGGTGGCAAGCGGCGAGATTGAAAAGTACCTGGTTGATGCACCAACGGAGCCAATGGCACGCGGATCAAGCATACTGGGTGCGGTCCTGATCACGATCGGCCTCACCCTGCTGACGCTGGTTCTTCTCGGGTTCCTGGGTGTTTAGGCGGAGCGGAAATGAATTGCGCGTGGCATTAGCGCTATAATCACAAAGGCTATGCGGACGGTGTGTGTTTACCGTCCGCAAATCCTCAACCAGTTAACGGGGTTGCCCGATATCGAGGACATATGAAAAATATTCTTACTGGCGTTGTATTCCTCACCCTGCTGGCCGCCTGTTCCAAAGAACCCGAATCCACAGGGCCCGTGGTCGACCTGGCCGCCGGCAAGGCCATCGCCGAAGCCGAATGTTCAGCCTGCCATGGCATGGACGGGCAAGGCGCCACACCTGAAATCCCCAACCTGACGGCACAGCCGGCCGAGTACCTTGTAGATGCCATGCATGCCTACCGTGACGGTGGACGTCTGCACGCGGCTTTGCAGGATATGATGACCGCAATGAGCGAGGCGGACATCGCCAATATCGCTGGCTACTACGCCAGCCAGGCTGCGCCTGAACCCACTGGCGATCAACTTTCCCGGGAGACATCCTACGCAAAAGGCGCCCAGGTTGCCGTGGTGTGTGAAGAATGCCACGGTGAAAAAGGTATCAGCACGACGCAAGGTGTGCCCAACCTGGCCGGGCAGCAACCGGCCTACCTGATTGCATCAACCCTCGAATACAAGAGCGGTGTCCGCGAGCATGAAGATATGGGCGAGATGTTGAACGATCTGGACCAGGTGGACATAGAAAAAATGGCCATGTATTTTGCCGCTCAATCCGCCCCTGTACGCGAGGCACCACCATTTGGTGACCCGGTTGCCGGCGAAGCGGATTCCGCCTCTTGTGGCAAATGCCATGGCGCCGGTGGTATCAGTCATCAACCGTTAGTACCCAGCCTGGCCGCCCAGGATCCTTACTACCTTGTGCGCGCCAGTAAGGCCTATCGCGATCACGAGCGCAGTGACGATACCAAGATGCCGGTCAAGACCGATGAGCAGTACGACAATATTGCCGCCTATTACGCAACCCAGCCGATGACGTCATTGGTCGAAGAACAGCTGTCAGGACAGGCGATGGCAACAAAATGTGACCGCTGCCACAATCCTCCGTCGGGCCAGAGAAAACTGAATATCCCGTCGCTGCGCGGCCAGAACCAGGATTACCTGGTCAAAGCGATGAAGGAGTATCGCGATGCGGATCGCGACAATTCAATGATGCACAAGATGAGTGCAAATTACAGCGATGAGATGATTGAAGTTTTGGCGACCTGGTACGCCTCTCAATAAATCAGGAAGGTCGCCGGGAAAATCGCTTCTGTAACGCAACGATCCGGCATGCTGCCGGATCGTTGGTTTTGTGGATCGTTAAATCCTGTTACTTGTTTTAATTGTTTGGCAAGGTAGCGTAATACGCGGCCAGATCAAGCATGTCCTGTTCGCTGAGGTCGGCCACATAATCAACCATCATTTCGTCTTCGTCCGGAATAGTACCCGTCTGGTAACCAACCAGCAATTCAACGTGTTTTGCTGCGTCAAGTCCGGCGATTGTGGGGTTGTCTTCATCACCCATACCATCAACACCATGACAATCAGCACAATCTGCCGATAACTCTTGACCCCTGGCAGGATCACCACCGGCCTGTACGGCTCCGGCAGCCATCAGTAAAACAAACATAACTGCAATTAACAATTTCCTGGCTAGCATAAATATTGCTCCTCGTTAAAAAATTGGGCGGTCTCGAATCAGTCCCGCCTTACCTATCCGGACAGATCATCATGTAAAAACTTGACGCGCCTGATGCCTTCCGGGTGAATAATTGGCGCTCACGCAAACACTCCCCTTTCGAGGTTTGTTCACAATGTGAAAATTACACCGCTCCACCGCCGGGGTATTGACCCAGATCATCTAAATGCCAATCACTGCCACCTTCCAATTCCAGGATGATCAGGCGAACATGTTCACCACCCACGGCAGTCGGGACACAAGCCTGGGTCAACTGGAGTATATCGGGCTCAACCCGGGGCTCACGTGCAACTGGTGGGGCGGTGTTATTTATGCAAGGCGGATATTCATATCCATCCGGTTAACCCGGCTATATTATAATGACCAAATCGTGAACTGAAGCAATCACCGGAAGCGAAGAATATGATTAATTTGCGAGTTTGCTGCACCCTGCTGATTTTGTTGAGCCTGACCGCCTGCGACAACAAACCGGCAAAACAACCCGTCGCGCGAACACAACAGGATTTTGCGGTAAACGACGTCCAGACATTCCAGGGTATTGAACAATTAAAATCAAAACTCCTGATGAATCCAAACGATTTCGCTACCCTGTCTGCCCTTGCGGATATGTATTTCGAATCCTCCCAGTATGTTGAAGCATTCCAGACCTACGACAAGGCGCTTGCAGTTAATCCAAATTGCGCGGATTGCTACAACGACAGGGGTCTGTCGCTGTTTTATATCGGCGACCCGACATCGGCACTTGAATCATTCGACAAGGCCATCGCAATTGATCCCGGCTTTACACACGCCTGGCTTAGCAAAGGATTTGTGTTGATATCGATAGGCAGGTACCGGGACGCGGTGGCTCCATTGAACAAGGTAAAGGAACTCGACACCAGCGGTGTGCTGGCCCTTCAGGCCGATGAATTTCTGGCAATGGCGGCCACAAAAGAACAATAGTGAATTATTTATTCAGCGATATAATGACTATCGAGACAAGTCATCCATCTTGCTGCACACAGGTCTTTTTGGATTTGGCGCAATATAAACAACACCCGAATTTAAGAATTGGCAGATAAAACGACTATGAAAAAACTGCGACAAATCTGTATTTTGCTGATGCTTGCCGGCTTGGTAGCCTGCGATGACACGGCAACAAAATCGGTCACTCAGCAGGAGCAAGGTGTTGATTTCGAAAAGCTCCAATCCTCCGATGGAATTGAACAATTAGAGTCGGTGACCGCCAGCAACCCGGATGACTTTGACAGCCTGTCTTACCTGGCGGACATGTATTTCGAGTCAGGTCAGTACAACGAGGCATTACGAGCCAACGACAAAGCGATCGTCATTAAACCAGATTGTGCAGATTGTTATAACCACAGGGGCCTGGCCTTGTATTACCTTGGTGATGTGCCCTCTGCACTCGAATCAATCGACAAGGCAGTCACTTTGAACCCCGGGTTAACAGAGGCATGGCTGGCCAAAGGGTTCGTACTTGTCTCGGAAGGCAGATACCAGGAGGCGGTCGCTCCACTTAATAAGGTAAAGGAACTCGATTCCACCGGTGTGCTGACCCTTCAAGCCGACAAGTACCTGGCGGAAGCAGCCGGGAAAAACCTTCCTTAGGGTGGACATGCATGTCCACCCTGCTTTGCAGTCACTACTGTGCCGGTGAAAATGTAGCCTCTTCCAGCAGGACTTTATATTGGTAACCGTATCCAAGATCGATATCAGTCTTCACCGTGCCTTTGACAACAACCAGGTCACCCGGTGCTACCACTTCCTGGGACGTTGCCAGTAACCTGTTATCCGGGTCCGTTCCGGTACCGTCCTGCAACGTGATCCAGTTTTTTCCCATGATACCCGTATTAATCTTGATCACTTTCGCACTCAGGCTGATCACCTGGTCTTTCAATTGCTCAGATTCAGCGAATACAGCTGCAACGGTTTTGCCGTCAGCCAGGGGTTTGATTTCACCGGCAGTCGGGGCTTGCGCGGCAACCGGTTTTTTAAACTGCATGTCCTTGCCGGCATGACCTTCCATGGGTGCAGCAGGTTTGACTCCAGCGTCATCGTTCACAAGACCGGCTGAGGATACAAAAAGGATGGAATCAAAGGTTCTGTCCAGCGATGTGCTGTGAAAGTTACTCATTTCCATCGCGCCATCGTATTGGATTTTGTCACCCGCGGACACGGCGAAAATGTTAGCTGCAATCCAGGTACCGTTTTCAAGCCTGATGTAGACGTAACCACCTGATTCCATTGTTTCTGCCACCGTACCGGTCACAGGGCCTGCTGCTGCCGCCGGCAATACCGGTGTGAAAATCAGAAAAGTGCAAATCGTCAATATTGATAGCAAGGACTTCATAATGAGTCTCCATAGTCGCTGTTTTTGATGAAAGACCCAACAGGGCCAAGCTTTTGTGCAGACTAATGATTAATCAGTTGCCACGTTTTGATGTAGGTCAAGCCTATCGAACAAAATCCATAAGTTTCAGTGATACCTGATCTATGTTAGTTGCGAAATTTTACACAACCTAGAGCTCTTGTCTGCCACTGACCTGTTCCGGTACCCGGTAAAACCACATCTGGTACATGGAGGTAAACCACATGATGGCGAAGCTGAAGGCCATCAGTCCACCCGCGACAAGCACGACCCACGCGAAGCCCGAGTAAAGCTTGGTGAAATACCAGGAACTGACATCGGCGGCTATACACAAAAACGGTGTAAACATCACTACACTCTTGAGCCAGATAGGCCGCACCCAGGCGTGACTAAAAATAAAACCGACGATGAAAAAAATAAATGTTATGCCAAACAGGTGGATATGAGAAACGCGCACCAGTGTATTAATGGGGGTTCCGGTATCCTGGGCAACGACACTCTGGATATTATCGAAGCCATCAAGATTTGACAGATGCGGGTTGCTGCCATCATGGCAGTCAAGGCAATTACCCGCAATGATGGGCTGGATCGTTGTTTCGTAATCGGCCTTGGCAGCACCACTTCTTGCCCATTTAATAATTTGTGTGCGATCGCTATCTGAAACCATGCTCGACATCGGCCCCTTCAGGGCGGCTTCAATTTTGCTCCCTTCGGACGAGCCACTATAAGAGATAATAATATCGTCAACCGATAAGCCGGGGTTACCATCCCGGCCCGAGTCGGTGGTATAGACGTAAACCAGGGCAAACAGGTAACCCATACCGATCGCCAGTAAAGTACCCGTAAAGAGCACCCGCATGCTAACGGGTAGTTCCTGGAAATGCCGATAAAGACGGTGAATGGGTTTGGCGCTCATATTATTATTCCCTGCGACCGGGCCCTGTGCCCGGTCACATGTTCTCATGCCGCCGGTTTTAAGGCGGCGTTTTCAAGCTGTATGATGCCGAATTAATACCGGCTGGTTTTAATTACCGGGAAGCGTGGCGTAATAGGCTGCGAGGTCAAGCATATCCTGCTCACTCAGCCCTTCCACGTAATCAGCCATTTCACTCTCAACTGCGCCCGATTGGAAATCGGCCAGCATCTTGGCCTGTACCGCCGCATCCATACCGGCAATTCCTGGCACATCTTCATCACCCAGACCATCGGCACCGTGGCAGTCAGCACAATCTGTCGACAGTGCCATCCCGTTGGCGGCATCGCCACCTGCCTGCACGCTACCTGCAGCAAGCATCAATACAAAAATCAACGCGACTAACAGTTTCTTGCTCAACATTTTCAACTCTCCTCCTAAAATGTGGTTCCGAAAGCGGTTCCACCTATTTTCAACTTATTGTTGGTGTAGCCCGGCAATATTACTGCCGGTCATCCCCGCATGGCAATTGCATATACACAACGGCTTTAGGTTGCTGTGATGCAAAGTAAGTTCCAATACGTCTGATATCCATCTCACTCAGGGATGCAGCCATTGCGTACATCGTGGTGCTCTCACGCGCCCCGTTGGCATAGGCTTTCATTGCATTTCTCAGATAGGTTTCATCCTGACCGGCGAGCATCGGAAAGCGTGGGTCACTGCTGTTGCCGTCGATGCCGTGACAGCGTTCACAACGTGTTATCCATTCGGTGCTTTTCAATGGCATACGCACATCCCGGCGACGTGGTTCTTCAGCGGCGTAATAGCTGGACAGGTCGATTATGTCCTGTTCGCTCATGGCCTCCACCGCCTCAAACATTTTTTGATTTTTACGCGTGCCGTCCTTGTAGTGAGTCATGGCCTTGATAAAGTATTTTGCATCCTGGCCCGCCAGGGTCGGTATGCTGGGGTTTTTTGCATTGCCGTCAACACCGTGACAGGCCTCGCATTGTCCCGATAAACGACGCCCGACATTGATATCACCTTCACCCTGGGTTTCGCTCTGATGTGGCTCCTGCACGGCGTAAAATACACCCATTTCCTGCATCGTGGCCTCATCCAGATCACCCGCCAGTCTCTTCATCAGGTTGTGGCTGCGGCTGCCATCGAGGTAGGCGATCATGGCGGCCACGAAATACTCGGGATCCTGTGCGTTAAGGCTGGGCATTCCCGAACCCGGGGCTTCGCCTGTTTCACCGTGACATTTGACGCACTTCTTCATGGAAGCCCTGATGTTGAGAAAAGGGTCATCAACAGCGAGAGCGAGGTCTGTCTGCTCGGCAACCTCCATTGTCCCGGTTGGATCGGTCAATTCGGTCACTTCGACCAATTCGGTTTCTTTCACAGTTTGTACCGGTGTCAGGTTGGCATAGTAAACAGCAGTTGAAAGCATGGCCTGATCATTCAGAAAGGTATTGTGATTTTTCGACTCGTCTTTGCGTTCGCCCGACTGGAAGGCCTCTAAAACACGGTAGAGGTAAACCGTTCGCTGCCCTGCCAGCTGAGGTTTTCCTTCAGCGTCACTTAAACCATCCATACCGTGGCATCCGGCGCAATTGGCCTCTGCGGCGGTGCGGCCAAACTCGATCATGTCCCGTGACGGGAAAAGCGCATTGCGTTCAACCTCCCCAATCGCCTGAACCGCGATCGAGTTCTGAGCCTTGCCAGTTGTCATGGCCAATAAAAAAAGCAATACCAATGCCAATGCCTGTATTGGCATTTTTATTGGCGACCTTGCTGAATTGACCATCTGGATACTTCACCTTCCGATCGATAAACCGACCGGTCTACCATTTTGATTGAACAAAAACATCTGCCTGAAATACAGCGATGCACAAATATCATACAGAAGCAATAACCGTATACCTAATGCTGTTTATCATTCGACCAGTGTTAATTTGAACAATAAGAGCCCGCAGGCCATGGCTTAAACCCAATTATTCCTGAATTTACCGTGTCCGGGATACCTGGTTAAGTAATACTTATTGTGATTTACGAGAAGGACGCCGGGTGACAGATTACATAGCCGGTCAGACGGAAAGAACAGCGCTGCTGCGAATGAGCAGCGCCTTTTTGTTCAATTTTTTTTATTTCTTGCGTGACGCCCAATAGGCTGCCAGGTCCTGTAATTCCTGATCGCTGAGGTCTTCGGTGTAAGTGTGCATGATGCCGTCAATAGATTTTGTTTTGCCGCTATTGAAACCCCTCAGCTTTTTAAGAATATAGTCTTCTTTGAGACCGGCGATAGCCGGTGTTTCAAAATTACCCATGCCGTCCTGGCCATGACATTCGATACAATCCCCGGTCAAGTCCGCACCTTTTTGGATGTTGCCTTTGGCCTGGACGTCAGCCACCATCAGCATAAGTACCAGCAAACCCATGGCGGAAGTGATAATTGATTTTCCAGTCAACATTCTTCATTCTCCTGTCTTTGGCGGAACAAAAATCGGTGAGTTATATTCTACCGTAAAACCGTTGCATTTCCTCTAAGAACCGCACTGTATTTTCAAACGGGCATTGACTATTTCCTGCGTTTCCCCGCCAACATTGCAGGCCGGAACCCGGTCAATTCAATTCTTTACTATTCACCCCCGAAAACCGATTTCGTAGTGCTTCGCTTCTGAAGACCAGGCATGAAAGTGCTGTGAACAATGCCACCAGTCCGAGGATAATGGCCATCCGCGTCCAGGGTATACCCAAGCCGATACGCAGCTGGGCAATAAAATAAAGTGTTCGTACCCACTCAAGTGCACCAAGCAACAGGATCAATTGCATGAGCCGGGGTACCCAGGCCTTTCTGAGGATCAGCAGTAGCGGAAGACAAAGCAGGACATACGCCGTGACAGTTCGGCCATCGCGTAGAAAATGTGCGGCCATTAACAGGAAACTGATAACCACGGGCAACAACCTGAGAAAATTCATGATCACTCCTTTGAATCCAGATACTGGAAGCCTTACGTGCCCTTTGGTAAATCATATGCCAGCAGATTGCCTTCTTCGGCATCCAGTTCGGACCAGGACGCCATGTTAAAACCGATCACGGCAATCGCGCAGGTCGGCATATTTTCAACCGGTGTATCACACAGATTGTTCAGGAGACTGGTCATGGCTGGGTTGTGGCCGATAATCATCACCTTTTGGTAACGGTCGTCAAGACCTTCCAGCAGATCTAACATTCTGCCGGTACCTGCAAAATACAGACGCTCATCCGATACGATTTCCGACTCAGCATAATCCAGCTCCTTTGCAATCAATTTGGCGGTCGCATACGCACGCTCGGCCGGGCTTGATATGATGAGATCAGGCAGATTACCCTGTTCAGCTAACCGCCTGCCCATTTCCGGTGCACTGCTTTGCCCCCTTTGATTTAACGGCCGGTCCCTGTCTGCCAGCGAGTGGTCGTCCCATGAAGATTTTGCATGTCGGACCAGATACAGTATTTTCGGCATGAACTTACTCCTGTTATGAGCCATATAAAACCTGGTTCAACCAGGCATGAGGTCAGATGCAGTATTACTGAGAATATACAAGCCTACCAGTATCAGAATTAACGGTGTGACATATTGACCATAACGATTGAGCAAATGGCGCAGTTTGGGTTGCTTTAACAAAAACCAGGCCACACCGGAAAATACGCCGGTCATGACCAGGAATGTTGGCGCGATCAGATAATCTGAAGGATCCGAGGATTCAGCGAGCAGCGCGGAAAATGTCAAGATGGTATCCGCACTGTTGCTTAGCTGGGTGGTCGTCAATGTTAAGAAGACCGTGAGGCCGGTGCCGTTTGCAGCGATACTGGCGGTTTTCCCGGACTTCGTATTCGCAAGCAGTTTCCACGCAGAAAAGAGACCCATGGTCAAGGGAATCACGCCGAGCAATCCAAGATATGCCAGCGGTATGAACCCACCCACTTCACCGATTACGAGCGTAATAATACCGATGAGTATCATGCCGGTAAAATAGCCGGCTGTTACCACCCAGGGTTGCCGTTCAAAACGTGAATACAAGGCGACAAGTAACAGCAGGTTATCCAGGTTGGTCGCAATAAATGCACCGCACGTGACGGCAATTAATATTAATACTTCACTCATTCCTGCTGTTCCACGGGGATGGATCAATAACTCTTCACGAGTGACGATCGTCCGGTTGGCCAAGTTCTATCTCATTCAAAGCAAGGTAAATGCTCCCAGCAGATGTGAGTGTACTTTGATAAAGCGTGATTCTGTCAACCCTCAGCTTGATATTTGTTTGCCGGTTGAATGTTGCATTCAACAATGGGGTCTTTCTGATTCGCCCCAATGTGACATGTGGCTTGAACGGGTTCCGGTCTGCTTCAAGTCCATTGCCAGCCAGGAGTTCTTGCGTGATCCCGAACAGCATCGCCAGGCGGGCATCGGTTTCAAAGCCAAGCGCTATGATGTTGCCGGAGGGTTTCGGAAAGCGCATCAGCATGGAATTCGGGGTTTGAAATGATGTCACCCGCCGATAGGCTGCTTCCATTGATCGAATTAAATTTTCAATCACCCCGGGAGATCTGTTGCCCAGGAAAGCCAGGGTCAGGTGCAGGTTTTTCTCCGGCACCCAACGTACACCGTCGTTTGACATTTTAACCGGTTTCAGTAGTTCGGCAATGCGCCGTTGTGCAGATTGATCGACAGGTACTCCAATAAATACCCTTGGCACGTTAAACCAGCTCCAGAATCTCACCGGGACGCGCGATATTTACCGGTGCTGATAGTTGTTGGCGCAGGCAATCTGCCAGGCTTTCCAGCGCCTGTTCTTCACCGTGCACCAGTGTTACCGGTGGGTGCCCATCAAAATTGGCGTACCAGGTTTTCAGCGCCAATTGATCTGCATGGGCCGACAGGCCGCCGATCGTGTGCACGGCTGCCGCGACTCGAATCTCTTCACCCCATAGATGTATATGCCGGGCGCCGTCAACCAGGGCACGGCCGGTTGTTCCCCTTGCCTGGAAACCGGTGATAACAAGCTGACATTCCCGGCGCCAGATATTGTGCTTGAGATGATGCCTGATCCGGCCACCGGTGCACATTCCACTGCCGGCAATGATGATCGCACCCCTGCGGATATTGTTGATCGCCATCGACTGTTTGGGCGTTCGCGAGATTTGCAGGTTGGGCAATAACGGCTTCCTGCTGTTTTCGCGCCAAAGCTCCATGGCTTCGGTATCAAACAGATCGGTATTTTGTGTAAAGATCCTTGTGGCTTCGATCGCCATCGGACTGTCCAGGAAGATAAGCCAGCGATCCAGCCCCCATGCTTCAAAATTCTGCGCCATCAGGTAAAGAATTTCCTGCGTGCGTCCAACTGCAAAGGCCGGAATTAATATATTACCCTTGCCGGCGGTGGCACTTTCCAGGACGCCCTGAAATTCACTGATGGAATCCTCCCAGGACCGGTGCAAACGATCACCATAGGTACTTTCCATCACCACCCGGCCGGCCTTGCGGATAACTGCAGGGTCTTCCAGCACCGGCATGTCGTTTCTGCCCAGGTCGCCGCTAAAAACCAGTTTCCGGGTTTTTCCCCCTTCATCCAGCCAAAGCTCCACGATAGATGAACCGAGGATGTGACCAGCATCGGACAGACGCATTGTCACCCCGGGCAGGATTTTTTGTTTTTTTCCATAAACCAGACCCTTGAAATGGCGAAGAGCCAACTTCGCATCTTCCACGGTAAACAGGGGGTCGATTCTCTCAAGCCCTTTACGTTCCCGCTTTCGGTTTTCCCACTCGGCGTCCTTTTCACTGAGGAAGCCCGCATCCTTTAACATGACCCGGCACAAATCCCGGCATGCCCGGTGAGTGTAGACGGGGCCGCGAAATCCCCTTTTTACCAACAATGGCAAACGACCCGAATGATCAATATGGGCGTGACTCAGTACCACGGCATCGATACTTCCAGGGTTAAAGGGAAAGGGTTCCCGGTTGCGGTCTTCGTCTTTGTGCCCGCCCTGGATCAAACCACAATCTAGCAGCAGTCGCTGTTTACCAACCGTAACCAGGTGACAGGAACCGGTCACCTCACCGGCAGCACCAAAGAATTGAATATTCATGGTCATACTACGTCCCTCCGACAGGTAGGCCTGGGTCATTCAAGACCGTCCAGAATCAACATAGAATCGAATCAATATTAGGTGATAAACGCCCCCGCAAAGATGACATGGATCAATACCCGACCCGTGGAGGAAGGCGATGCTAACAGCCAGGCGCCTTAAGCTCATTTGAACCCGGTATGATTTAATCCCCTTGCCCTCATATAGCGGGCATAATTACGCTAATTGATCACGAAACGACTAAGAAGACATGCAACCAAATATCGTAGCTTCTCCAGAGAATGCCGCAAAAGGTAAACAGAAGATAGAATGGGCGCGCCGCAATATGCCCATCCTGCGGCAACTTGAAACCGAATTTCGACAGCAGCAGCCTTTCGCCGGTAAGCGGGTGCTGGTGTGCGTACACCTTGAAGCGAAAACCGCTTACCTGGCACTGGTCCTGGCAGCTGGTGGTGCGTCTGTTGCCGTGACCGGCAGTAATCCAGGCTCGACAAAAGATGACGTGGTCGCTGCGCTGGATGTACTCGGTTTGCATGTATACGCCAGGCATGGTGGATCACTGGATGAAATGGAGAGCTACATGAACATGGCGCTCGATATCCGCCCCCACGTGGTGATAGACGATGGCGGCGATATTGTCGAACTTCTGCACGGCAACCGCAGCGAATTGTCGGTGGAAGTACTGGGTGCATGCGAGGAAACCACCAGCGGTGTGTTGCGTGCCAGAACCCGCGCACAGACCGGCGACCTCAATTTCCCGGTCATGCTTATCAACGAAGCGCGCTGCAAGTATCTTTTTGATAACGTGCACGGCACCGGTCAGTCTGTATGGGATGCGCTGATGCGCACCACCAACCTGGTGCTGGCCGGTAAAACCATTGCTATTGCAGGTTTTGGCTGGTGCGGCCGTGGTTGCGCCCTGCGCGCGGCCGGACTGGGTGCCAGGGTCATCGTCTGCGAGGTGGACGCGGTCAAGGCGGCTGATGCTGCCATGAACGGTTACCAGGTGATGCCGTTACTCGACGCATGCCGTAAAGCGGATATTGTTTTAACCGTTACCGGTGTACGCAACACCATTGACCACGCACATTTCGAAGCGATGAAAGATGGCGTGTTGATCGCAAACGCAGGACATTTCCGCAACGAGATCAATGTTGACGCCCTGCAGGATCTCGCTGAAGAAAACGCACCCATGCGTGACGGAATCCACGCTTACAAAACCCCAGGGGGTGACTGGCTGTATTTGTTAGGTGATGGCAATATCGTCAATATCGCCTGTGCCGACGGCCATCCCGCTGAAATCATGGACACCAGCTTCGCTTTGCAAGCCCTCAGTGCAAAGTACCTGGTTGAACACCACGGGAATCTGGCTCCCGGTGTATACGACGTGCCGGAAAAAATTGATCAGCAGGTCGCGCGAATGAAATTAGCCGGTATGAATATCAGTATTGATACCTAGGCACGGTGCCAGAGTCATAACCAGAGTTATGACTCTGGCACCGATTTTACAATTTCACTCCTCCCTTACGCACCCAACACATGATGGCTGGAATGGATGGTCTCGTCCTTGCGGATGGCCTTATCCTTTTTGCTGTGCTGACCCCGGGTCAAGGCCAAATTAATCAAGGCCAATAAGGCTCCGCAAATCATCAGGCCGGATGCAATATGGAAAGCCAGGTCCTCATTGCCGGTCATGTCTTTAACCATCCCGGCGATCCGCGGCAGGATTAGACCACCAACGCCCCAGGCAGTGAACATGACACCATAGTTAAGACCGAATGATTTCAGGCCAAAGTGATCCTTGGTAGCCGAAGGAAAGAGTGCAAGGTTGGCACCGTAGCAGGCACCGATCATCAGCACGGCAAACAACAGCGCGATGGAGTTGTCACCGTGATAAAGGGGAATCAGCACCATTGCACTCTGCAACAGGAACGCGAAGAACAGGGTCAACTGACGACCAATGATGTCCGACACAACACCGGCCAGCACCCGTCCGCCTGCATTACCGACGGCCAGCACCGCGACGGCGACAAATGCCGCCGGCCCCAGCGCTGCCTTGGACATGTTGGCTGCAGAACCGATGACCATTAAACCGGCAGCTGCACCAAAACAATACATGGTCCAGAGCAACCAGAAATTGGAGGTACGGATCATCTGCCGCCATTCCATTTCCACAGGCGGTTTGCTTGCTGCGGTTCCCTTGGGTCTTTGCGCAGCCTTGGCGTCAAACGGTATGTAACCGGCAGGGGGGTTGCGTAGAAACTGCGCCAGGGTTACCACGATCAGAAAGAACGCGAGACCGAAAATCATCATGGTTTTGGAGACACCGTAGGCGCCAAGCAATACCTGTGCAGTCGGGGCAATATAGACGGAAGCCAGACCAAAACCGGCCACCACCAGGCCGGCAATCATGCCCGTCTGGGAAGCGGGAAACCACTTGACTGCAGCCGGTGTCGCCGCCGCATAACCAAAGCCGATGCCGATACCGCCTAACACACCGAAACCGATGACAAATCCGACATAGCTGGAGCCGGCCAGGCCGGCAATAATGCAGCCGAGAGCGACCGCCACACCGCCGATAGTCGCAACCCAACGGGGACCAATTTTATCCTGCAAACGTCCGGCCGGGATCATGGCAATTGCAAACACAAAGCAGGCAATTGCATAGGGGTCAGATTTCTGCGCAGCAGTCCAGCCCCATTCCGCGGGAATGGCTGACTTGATGATCGACCAGGTGTACAGAACTCCGAGGGCAAGGTTGATACCGGTACCCGAAAAAGTGACCAGCCAACCTCTGTTTTTTGAAACTGAATGTGTCATTCGTACTGTCTCCTCAATGCACGAAGCGGTATCAGAACCGCAAACATTTAGAAGGCTCAGCAGATCTCGAAAATCAGCCTGGATTTGGGAAATCCATGAGCGCTATTCGATTCCAGCGAATGTTAGATATTCCAGGCGTACTCCCTATTGATGTGCCATTGATAAAGACACGTATGTTGCTGTATTTACCAGCGAATAAAATGCAGGGCCAATAATCGTTTCAGGTTGACGATTTTAACACGAATTCAACAATTTAACCCACACACCCTGCGGTTTTAAAGGTCTTGATTGACACAGATCAATTAGGGCTGTTTCTGGCGCCGTATCAGGCCTGAAGAATGACTTTTGGTGGTATCATATACATCACCAATGCGGAAGATTTTCGCCCGCCTGTCAGGTAAACAAAATTCAGATTATGAGCAGTTCCATGCTTGCAAAAATCACAGGAAAGAACCATGAATGATCACGATAAGTCCGCCATGCATCGCGGTGTAAAAATTCTCCATGACCCCATACGAAACAAGGGTACTGCATTTACGGAAGCTGATCGTAAAGCCCTGCACCTGACAGGCTTGCTACCCCCGCGTGTTCATTCCCTCGCTGAACAGGAATTGCGTGTACTCGGCAATGTCCGCGATAAAGCCACTGACCTCGCCCGTTACCTGTACCTGATCTCATTGCAGGATCGCAACGAGACGCTTTTTTATCGCGTGGTAATGAACAACATTGAAGAAATGATGCCATTGATCTATACACCCACAGTGGGAGCGGCATGCCAGGCATTTCAGCATATCTACCGCCGCCCCAGGGGCTTCTATGTTTCCTCGAAAGACCGCGGTAATGTGAAGGAAATTTTGCACAACTGGCCACATAAGAATGCCCGCATCATCGTTATTACCGATGGTGAGAGGATACTTGGCCTGGGTGACCTGGGCGCCGACGGCATGGGAATCCCGATCGGCAAACTCGCGCTATATACCGCGTGTGCCGGCATCCACCCGACAGAATGTCTGCCGGTCATGCTGGACGTGGGCACCAACAACGAAGATTTACTCAATGACTCGCTTTACAACGGACTGGAACAACACCGGGAACGGGGCGAGAAATTCGATTCGCTACTCGATGAGTTTATTGAGGCCGCACGGGAGCATTTTCCGGGAGTGCTGATTCAGTTTGAAGATTTCGGTAATACCAACGCCTTCCGTCTACTGGATAAGTACCGGGACAAGATCTGCTGTTTTAACGATGACATCCAGGGTACAGGTGCGGTCGCGTTGTCCGGTATTATCGCAGCGATGCGGATCACCGGCGGCAAACTGTCCGATCAGCGGCTGTTATTCCTTGGCGCCGGTGAGGCAGGTATCGGTACGGCAGATACATTTGTTGCAGCACTGGTTGAAGAAGGCATACCCGTGGAGGAAGCCCGTAAGCGTTGCTGCTTTGTCGATACCCAGGGTTTGCTGACTTCAAACCGCGATAATATTGCACATCATAAGCAACGTTATGCCAGGGACATGCCGGCCATCGACAATTTCCTGGAAGCGGTGCAAATACTGAAACCCACGGCAATTCTGGGTCTCTCCGGTCAGCCCGGAAGTTTTCCAAAAGAAGTCATCGAAGCCATGGCTGAAATCAATAAGCGGCCCATCATCTTCGCCCTGTCAAACCCGACATCCAAAGCTGAATGTACGGCTGAGGAAGCGTATCGCTGGAGTAAGGGACGGGCAATATTTGCAAGTGGCAGTCCTTTTGAAGCCGTGAAGATTGCCAACAAGACCCATGTTCCCGGACAGGGCAACAACGTTTATATCTTTCCTGGCGTGGGTCTTGGTGCCATCGTCAGCGGCAGCAGCAGGGTGACAAATGAAATGTTTCTCGCGGCATCACACTCACTGGCAAAACAGGTAAGCGAGTCCGACCTGGAGAGCGGGTGTATTTATCCGCCACTGTCCCGTATCCGCAAAGTATCAGCAACAATTGCTTTTGAAGTGGCCTCCATCGCCTTCAAGAACGGTCTCGCCAACCGCGAAATGCCCGACGATCTCATGGCAGAAATCCGTGCGTATATGTACCAGCCGGTTTACCCGCACTATGCCTGAATGAATCGGCTGCCGTTGCTTGTGTCGCATGGGTTCGTGTAATCTGGACCCATAAAACCTTATTGGGAAGAATAATATGTATAGTCCAAAAATGAGATCGTTCTGGGTTGATTTCCCAGTGACTGATGAACAGTATTCCAAGTTGGATCTAAGGTGGCGTAGAAGACAAAATTTTTACGAGATCAAGAACCCGCCGCCCCCGGAAATCAGGATAAGGTCCTTCTGCACATTTGGCGGTGAAGATTACAGGATTATCAGTCTTGAGGCCCGCGGCGATATCGAGGCCTATCACCATGCACTCGAGATCATGCACAAGTGGATCGTTGAGAATCTCGGCGAGTATTGAGTCGATATAATGAATCTCGCAAAATACTGAAAAAACGAGGAAAACCCTCAAAAAATGTGGCTGGTTTTCATAAATATATCTGGATATACCAACTTTAATAAGGTATAAATAAATTCACAGGGAATTGTGGACATGCGCACATACTATTGCTACATCGGAATCTCAATGATTGTGGATCGTTGATTGACCTCAATAAGACTTGGCAATTTGTATGCAATCTACACACCCTCAAAGTGATTTTGTTCTATACTCTACAAATAATAAGATAGCGCAATATAAACTGGTGAATGATGTGATGAGGGTCCTAAATCCATGAAAATCTTAACTCGATTAATCTACGTGTCCTTGCTGGTTGCAGGCACATTCTCGGCTTCTATCGCCATGGC
>Ga0210074_1000114_pt1 | contig 33999 bp, 24 predicted proteins | sample China_Galinas_Co_FD_184860 | JGI IMG/M metagenome (GOLD analysis project Ga0210074, IMG submission 184860) | Wetland microbial communities from San Francisco Bay, California, USA, that impact long-term carbon sequestration -... | ecosystem: Environmental > Aquatic > Marine > Wetlands ... | reverse complement strand
GGTTTTCCTACAGATGGTGGAGAGGGAACGAAATCTTCCCCTTTTACAGGTTTTGTCCAATCATATTTAGGTTTAACTTTTACAGGTAGTTCTCTGCCATCCTCTAATTGCAGTTTTATTCCAGCTGCAAGAGGCTCCTGCTCAGAAACATTCCAATTTAATGATTGCTCACCAAAATTATTTATTGTTAGTATATCTGAATCACTACCCCCTTGTTGTACATCAAAGGTTAAGGATGATGGCGCAACGTCTATATCTGGTGGTAAGACTGGATTTCCAAGTAAGTAATTTAAAATTCTAGTCATCAATTCATTCTTACTGCTTGGTATTGAACCATCAGTTAGATATGCAAGTGCATAAGAAAAACAGAATGTTTTCTGCGTAAAAGTACCTGAATTCTGTACTGCTACGTCCCCATATGCAGATTCTATGAATGCAGTTGTTCCAGTACTTGGTATATAAATATCAATATATCCATTGTTAACCTGAGAGGAAGCTGTAAACAACATACCCTCTGCAATTGACCCAACCTGGCCCTGTAGACCATCAATTACATTAGTTGATCCATCACTGCCTGCTCCAAGTCCAAATAAATCGTGTAATACTACATTCCCACTCTGATCAAACTCTAGAGCATCTCCACCCTCAAGGTATACTCTCCCCCCGGCTTCTAAATATGTCTGAACAATTGCAGCCATAGAGTTGTCAAAGACTGTATTGCTGCCACTGGCGCCGTAATTACCGAAGGATAAAAAGACAGCGTCATAACCTATCAAACTTGAAGGAAACACAGATGTATAATCTACGGTATAAGCTAAACCTGTCAAGAAACTATTAATATAATCTCCACTATAATCCTGGCCTCCAAGTACACCCTCCCAAACAAGAAATTGACTTTGGGGAATAGGAACCATATCATAGTATACATTAGGATCTTTACGTGGTGCACCTCCGGAAAGATCATCACGGTTGTCCGACCAAACAACATGAAATCCATCAAGAGTAGCAGAAGCATGATTATAATCACCCATATAAAATGAGTTTACAACGGCATCGCGGCCAAACTCTGGTAATGAAGCTACATCACTTACCGGGAAGCTTGGGGCAAAGGTTACTGTTGAACCAGAGATAGAGCCAATACACCCGTAATATTTAAATAAGTTATTTCCTGCAGGATCTTCCTGACGACTATAATAGAATATTCCAAGATAGTTGCCTAATGGCGACACAGCAATTGTAGGCTGCCATTGATCGGTAGTTGCGGCGTCGTCGTTCACACGAACAGGTGCAGTCCAACTTGTTCCACCATCTGTGGACATTACCATATAAATGTCAGCCTTATCTCCACCAGAAGGATTATCGTTAAATGTTAAATAGAGATGTCCATTTGACGGATTTATTACTATATGAGGGAATGTATTTGATCTGAAATATGAAGGAATTGCGGTGCCTTGTCTAATGCCCTCTAGATCTAATCCATTGTTCACATCAGGACCAGACAATCCGCTTACGACAGTGACAGCTGTGCCGAAAGTAATTCCCAGATCGGTTGATTTTCGAACTTTAATTTCGTCATTAACATCATCTAAGTAAAATGCATAAACGGAATGGTCAGGGCCTACGGCAACAAATGCCCCTTGAACATTTCCACCAGATGCTGAAGCAATTAGTGTCCCATTTGTGGGCACGAAGGTATTGCCATCATCGGTTGATCGAAACATGTAGATTCCAGTTGTACCACCGAATCGTCGCGAAATAAGATATACATTGCCATTCCCTGTTCCCGGGAAATTATCAACTGTCATCCACTCTTTATCCTCACTTGAACCACCTGGTGTTCCATTGACCGGAGCTAACCAAGTTGAACCATCAGTGTCAGAACGAAATACCTGGATTGTAGAAACATTCCACCCAAGTGTTGCAAGGTAAATTCTCCCTGTAGTTTCATTACGTGCGAGTACTGGATCACCTGCATCACCACCTGCACTTGTTGGTAAGGTATTACCATCGACAAAGCTAACCCCTCCATTTGTTGAATAAGAGAAACCGGTAAAATGACTGCCAGCAGCATTTGAACCTGCATCATTAAAGCCAGTAGAGATATTATTTCCGAAAGCCAAAATACTGGTTTCACTTTGTGTGAAAAAAGCTGTGCCGCTTGCACCTGTGTTGTTATTAATTTGTACGTCCGTAGCATTTACTCCATTTAAAGGAGTTTGAGACGATTCGGCTTGTAATGCTTCTCTACCCTTACTTGAACTTATAAACAATTCTTCAGAAAGGGTTTCCTTTTTTCCAAACTTTTGCTCAAGTAGCGTTTGTTTGGCTCCGGAAAGTTGTTGGAAGAGTTCGTCGTCTTCATAAAGTTGTTTCTCGGTATCCGCTTGTCCAAAGAGGTTGGGTGAAGTTAAAAAGGAAAAAAGAAGAATAGAAAAAGAAAAAAGAATGATGATGTTGAATCTAAATGATTCCATTTTTTGCCTCCTATGAATGAAAGAAATTAATACTAAGTTTGTATACTACACTATAGTATCTCCAATCGTACAAAAATAATTAACTCTAAAATCAGTCTGTATAAACTAACTTCCTTAATATCAAACGAAGAATATTGCTAAGCTATTTAGATACTTCACTGATTTTAATGATAAGTAAGATCATATTTAGTTAAATTAAATATTATTTTCACAAGGAATGTAAGTGTTGTATTGCCCTCATTAATTGCTACCTCATTAAAACCATTTCAATGTATAAAAAAAAATATACTTAATCAATATTTTCTTTTTCATTTATATCAAAATTTGTATAATCAGTTACTTTTTGTTGGACTAGTTGAACGATTACAGACGAATTTCTGATAAAATATAGTCATCGACTAATGAATAGTCATCACCAATTGCAAAGAATCAGAATTTTTGATTTCGGCCTTTACTTGCAATTTGTAAATAATCTTTGGTAGTACTAGTTCATCACTAATAATGTATAGGCATCATAACCATAAATTATTAAAGGCTGAATTAGTAGAAAAACGAGTGGTTTCAAACCGCCTACCGGCAGATAATAAAAAAAGATAAACTTCTTTGTTTAATTTCTGAAATCAATCGGTTTAATTAATTTTTCTTGAATTGTAGACAAATTTGATAAAAGAGTCTATTTTTCCTATTTCATTAGATCTCTTTCTCCCTAGCTTTAGTAAAGGCGGATTCGCGCTGCGATCCATAGCGGCAGATTATCGTAGTAGGATCATTTTTTTTGTTTCAATAAATTTTTGTCCTGTTTTCACCAATGCGGAATTCTTCATATGTATTCTGTAAAAATAAATTCCGCTAGACAAACCAGACGCATTAAAAGAGACTTCATATTCCCCCTTCTGCTTAAACTCGTTCACGAGATTAACTATTACCTCACCTATTGAACTATAAACTTCCAGTGTAACCAGTCCGTCTTCAGGAATTGAAAATTTTATTGTTGTTGAAGGATTAAATGGGTTTGGATAGTTCTGAAATAAATGATATCCCGGTAGTAAATTATTATTGTTATCAGAAATAACATTTGTTGCACTACCTGAATTAATCCACGCTGTATAGATTACACATGTCAGTCTGTATGAAGCTTTTTGAAATAAATTAATTGTAAAGTCTTTAGCAATCTCCCAGAATTTATTATAATAAGTAGTGTTATAATTGTGTCCGGCAAAAGCGTATGCAACAGAGTCTGCATACAAAACTGAATCTACATACTGATAATTATCATACAGCATATTGAAAACAAAATCAGATATATTTTCAATATATTGAAGACTATCTCCACCATAGATTATCTGCGATTGAAAGTTTTGTATCAAAGTAGATTCATATCGCGAGTGAACACCATACTGATTAGTATACTGCCCATTATAATTTTTTGTTATATGTAGGGGCATGTGTGAATCGCCAATGTAGTGACCAATATCTGCCGCAATAAGCATAGATTCGTGCATACTACCAAGTTCAAAAAGTGTTTCTAGAGAATCAGCAGCAGTTAATATTGCCCACGGAAGAATTCCTTGATCCAGGACAAATGAATAACCGTGTATCGCAACCAGTGAATCAAAATCCTGCGGGATGGTTCCAGTAGCAATGAACTCAGGATAATTATCAATATCGATATAGTGTTTTGGACCTTCGTTCGGATCCCAGGATTTTCTTGCGTCTGCATCTGATGCGTGAGCTTTAAGTGAATCAGCCCAGGTTTCAAAAAATTCCATTTCCGGCAGAGCGGAGAGAATTGTGTTATAATTTATAATTCGATGTCCAACAGATCCCCATCCTAAAAATAGAAATGCTAATACGATTATTACTGGAAGAAGAAATTTAGTTTTGAGTTTTTGTAATTTCACTGGTTATCCTTGTTAATAATAACTTACAAAGCAAACATAACCACGTTAGTATTATTGCACAATTAAGAGATAATAGAAGATCGATTCGGAAAAATTATAAAGAAAACACTACAACTTGCTTTAATGTTTTCATCAGATGGGATCAAGCAGAAGTGTTAAACTTTTAGTTCACCTTAACTACAACCATTGTCATATCATCGTTTACTTCTGCAGTACCGCGGAAGGTTTTTATTGAGGACCATATCTCGTTCATTATATCTGCAGAACGTGTTTTAGTTTTATTCTTAAGGATTGCATTCAGATTATCATCTCCAAAAAGTTCGTTGTGTTCGTTCATCGCTTCTGTTATACCATCTGTAAAGAAAGCATAGATCTGTCCCGGAGCTATGTTAACCACTTCTTCAACGAGTGATTTTTCGAAGACGATTCCCTTCTCTAATCCAACACCCAGTCCCTGGGTCCTATAAGATTGAACAGTCCCATTTGTTGCTTGCAGCACGGGCATATGTCCTGCACGGCAGAATGTAAGCCTGTTAGTTTCCATATCAAACAGTGCAAGTGTGATTGTCACAAACCAGTTTCTATCCAGCTCTTCGTAGATCCTTTTATTTATATCTACAAGAATTTCCTTTGGCGATTTATCATCCATACAACTAAGCTTTATCATCGTTTGCAGCTTGGTCATATAAAGCGATGCAGAGAGTCCTTTACCGGAAACATCGCCAACAATTACAAAAAGTTTAGTATTGGAGACTTGTATTAGGTCAAAATAATCTCCACCAACTTGCATCGCGGGGATCATTTCACCGCATATGTCAAGTCCGGTCATATCCGGAATGCATTGGGGCAGGAGACCCTGCTGTATTTTTCTTGCAAGGTCCAGATCTCTTTCAATTTTTTGTTTTTCAACTTCAGATTTATAAAGACGCGCATTCTCAATTGAGATTGCTGCCTGGTTTGCAGCAGCCCAAAGTAGTTCAAGATCTTTCCCGGCAAAGTGAGAACCTGAATGTTTAAGTCCGAATAGAAGTAAGCCCACAACTTTGGATTTTGCCATCATTGGAATAATTGTATATATACCTTCAGAGATTAATCTTTCGGCAACTGCATCTCTAAAAATTACTTTAAAGTCTGCCTGTTCAATTGACGGGTATTTTGTAATGAGGAATTTATCTTTTAAGAACTGAATGATCCTTGATTCAGAAATGACACACCTTTCATCTTTCATTCCAACACTATCAACAAGAGCAAGATTACCCTCTTTGTCCCGCACTAGAATTCCAAACGTTTTGATTTTGAGTGCATCGACAAATGTATGCTTCATCAGCAAGAGGATTTTTTCCAGTCCTGCAACAATAGCAAGTTCGTTGCTTAGTTCAATAAGTACATTCTGATAGGCAAACTGTTCAGGGTAAAAACTTTTTGTAAGAAATTTCTGGAACTTGTCTTTCGTTGATTGAAATACTAATGCAAATATTATAAAGAAAACACCGGCAACAATTCCCTGGTTTTCAACTCCAAAAAATGAGCTAATGCTCTGTCCGGCTACGTAAATGACGAAGAAATAAATTGCTGCAACGGTTACAGTTGCAGTACCGTAGATAATTGTGTTTTTTACCACGGCACTTACATCCATTAGTTGATATTTAAAAATGGAATAAGCAAAAATTAAAGGAACAATTACAATTAAGATTATCGGTGCATAATATTCAGGTGAATTAAAGATCAGATCTGATATGGCAGGTGCAATTTGCGATGAGTAAATTGCAACAGAAAGACCAAATGTAATTGCAACCAGCATTAACAAAACAGGTTTCCGTTTTTCCTTTGATTTTATTCTCCTATATTGAATGATCAGTGCAATCCATCCAGTAAAATAAGCACCCAATCCAAAATAACTAAGCACTTGAATAGTTATATAAAATGTCATTTCCCCAATCAAATGACTGAGGCTAAGGATAGCTGACAGTACAGCTAATACAGATAGAATTGCTGGTGTAATAAAAACTGCTTTTTTAACCCAATTATTCTCTGCGAATTTAAACGGTTTTGGAAAGTTCCAGAAAAAATAATTAATTATAAAAGGGATAAAGGACATTCCAATTAAGGTTAAACTTCCGATAACTGATGCAAGTAAAAAGTTATCAGAGAAGAATTTATATAAGCTGCCATATGGAAAAAGTACGTGCAGAGATGACAATACAGCAAAAACGCCAATCAGGTAAAACAATCTATGAATTTTTCCATCAGGCTTTGAGCTAAGTACAATGAAACCAATCAACATCCAGAATAGTGCGCTCATGGCATTCGCAAGGTTATCAAATCTTACAAGTTTTTTTATGTAAACTTTTGTATTAAATATTTCCCCATCACGCATAACCTTATAATGCGCATACTCACCACTTGAAAATTGATCAAGAATATACTGTGCTTGGAAAGTTGCTGAAACCGGTTTGTTATCGATTTCAAGAAGCTGATCTCCATTCCTTATCCCTGCATTCATTGTAACGCCTCCTTTTTTTACAAAGTCAAAGAAAATTGCAACGCTGTCTTTGCTGATCTTCTTTGGTTCCCAGAGGCATTCATCATTACTAGTGACTCTTACTTCAAGAGTAAAATAGATATTTACTAGAGCAACCGCTATTAAAATTATTGATAAGAGCGCAATCAGGTTCGCACGATATTTTAATAATATTGTTTTTATGTTTCTCATAATTCTATATTACCTTTATAACAATCATCGTTATATCATCGGATTGCTGATTTCCCTGAGTAAATATCTGCACATCTTCTTTTATTCCGCTAAGGATTTCATCGGCACTTTTATTCATAAGAGTTTTTGCTACGCTTTCTAATCTCTCTTCAGTGTATTCTTCAAAATCAAGATTCAATGCCTCCGATACTCCATCGGTGTAAAGAAGAAGCACATCATCTTTCATCAGCTTAACCTCTTCAAATATATAAGGAACAGGGGTGCGCATCACCCCTAAAATTATACCGCCCTCTTTTAACTTGATGACCTCGTCATTCCGAAGGATGTACGGCGGATTGTGACCGGCATTCACATAAGTAAGTGTATTTTTCTTTGTATCGATAAATCCCCAGAAGAAAGTTATAAACCTTCCTTCTGATGAGTTTGCGGTAATAAGATCATTTATCATTGCGGTAGCTTTGTCAATTTTCAGATCCTGGCGACAAATAACTTTTAAGAATGCCTGAATGTTTGCCATCATTAACGAGGCAGGGACACCTTTGCCGGCAACATCTGCAATGGCAATGTAAAATTTATTTTCAGAAATCGGGATCACATCATAATAATCTCCCCCAACCTGTTTTGATGAAACGTTTAACGCAGCAATATCGAAATGCTCGTACTCAGGCAAACTTTGCGGTAAAAGATTTCTTTGGATATCCCTTGCAATTAACAGGTCCTCTTCCATTTTTTGTTTTTCAAGGGCTTCAAGAAACAGTCGGTTGTTCTCAAGAGATATGATGGCAAGATTGCCAACTGAATAAATATATTCAATATCGTTTTCCTTATAATGCCTGTTGCCTGCCCTGCTGCCTAGAACTATTAATCCGCTGGTTTTTCCCTGGATCTGCATCGGCACTATCAATTCGACCCCAAGCTCTGCTATATCAGGATACCTGCTTTTCAATACATCCTGCATTATTGAATCATTTATTTTTTGCAGCTCATATTTTTTTATATACGTTACTACTTTTTCAGTATCGAATTTTGAATCTAGCACGTCTGGTTCATTATTTTCAAAAAGTATTACAGCATATTTCTGTACAAGAAACTGACCAAGGACTGAGAAGACTAGAAGTTTTACAACTCTGAAAGATTCTGCAAATGACCCAAACTCTTTGCTCAATTCAAAAAGTGAGCTTAGTCTCTGTACTCTTGAATCAAGTTGCCGGTTGACTTTCTGAAGTTCATTAATAACCATTGAGTTCTGCACAGCTGTTGCCGAGATGTTCAGGATTGTTTTCAGGAATTCAACATCATCTTCAGTGTATTCCGATTTATTAAGTTTCTCTCCAAGACAAACGAGCCCGATGCATCCATCCGACGAACTTATTTTTTCTGCAACTTTTAAGTTTGCTGATTGCATAAAATTATTTAATTCCGGGTGATCGACACACTCTTGTGTCGCATCAATTTTCGGAAATTGATCTATCAATTCCCTGGTAAGTCCCTTGGAGCTTTTAAGGACTATTTTATTTTTTTCGTTTAGTGCTACAAGACCACGTGTGGCTAAGAATTTTCCGAGACAGGTTAGTAAGACATTGTTAAGAATAAATTCGAGGTCAATACTTGAATTAATAATTCTGCTAAAATCAACAAGTGCAGTAAGGTTTCTCTTTACTTTAAGACTTTTAGCTTCGATCATTTTTTAGCCGCTCCGTATGTTCTTTCTGAGCAGCACCTTGTTATATTTTCCTGGAATAGAGGTATAGGTTACATCATCCATCAAAGATTTCATCAAATACATTCCAAGTCCCCCTACTCTGTGTTCACGATAATATTTTCGGAGATCGGGTTGCGGCACCTGGTCAGGTTCAAATGATTTTCCGTAATCAATAATGGTAATAATAAATTTTTCTTTATCGTAGTCAATTTTGATTATTATCTCTCCCAGTGGTGATAATTTATAAGCGTGCTTTATAATGTTTGTGCAGGCTTCGTCAACAGCAAGAATTATATTTTCTACCATGGTGGTAGGTATTCCGGCTTTCTGAGCATTTTCACTTACAAAATCCCTTATTTCGGAAAGGTTCTCTGTTTTGCTTTTTACTTGAAGCTCATCAACGTTATTTTTTTTACCGACAGACAATATTAACTCCCGGAGAATTTCTTTATTGCTTCGTCTTCATGTTTGTAAATTTCATACAACAGCGGGAAGCCGAGCAGATCAAAAATATTAAAAACTTTATCGCTCATATTTGCGAGTTTTATATCGCCATTGTTCTCCCTTATATTTTCAATATACGCCATAAAAACACCCAGCCCTGCACTGCTTATGTAAGCAAGGTCTTCAAAGTTTACTACGATTTTAAATTTATTATTGCCAATAAGCTGGGTAAAATTATTCTCGAGGGTTGGTGCAGTGTGAGCATCCAAGTAGCCCTTGAGATTAATAATACTGATATCCCCCATTTCTTTAACTGATGTACTAAATTCTGCCATCCTTAATCTCCGTCAAATTATATTTTTTGTTGCCACTTAAAAATAACCAAAGTAATATCATCATACTGCTCATGTCCACTGGAAAATACTGATATTTCGTGAATTATTTTATTTGAAAGTTCTTCAGCGGTTAGTTCCTTGTTTGAATGGAGTAAATTCATAAAAAGTTTGTCGCCAAAATCCTCAAGATTTTCATTCTTTGCTTCCGTAACTCCGTCAGTATAAAGCACTATTGTATCATTTCCCTTTAAGTCTATTGAATATTCCTCAAGTGAATTATTAAAATTAATATTATCACTCAGTCCCAGACCCAAACCAGAAGGTTTAATTTCCCTTGAGCCGTTTTCCCTGAGAAGATAAAGCGGACAATGACCTGCACGGGCAAAAGTTAGTTTCTCTTCTTTAAAATCGAAAAAACCGTACGCGGCACTTACAAATGATTTACTATCAAGTGTTTGCCATAGGATCTCGTTTGCTTTGATTAATATTTCTTTCGGTGCTTGAATTGTTTTAGACAACGATTCGAATATTCCTTTTACCTCAGCCATAATGAAGGCAGCCGAAATTCCCTTACCCGAAACATCTGCAATAACAAATCCCAACTTTGATTCGCTAATTCTGAAAAAATCATAATAATCACCCCCAACTTCAAATGCCGGAATGAAAACCGAAGAAATCTGGAGGTTTGGAATTTCAGGAGATTTTAATGGAAGAATTTTTCGTTGAATTTCCCTGGCAACGTCTAGTTCTTTTTCCAGTCGTTCTTTTTCAATCGATTCTTCAAGCAGTCTCGAATTCTCTAGAGCCACCGAAGCATAATCAGAGAAAGTTTCTATTGCATTGAGATCATCCATACTAAAGATTTGTCCCGTAGGTTTAGCAGCAACCAGTACTCCTTGTGTCTCACCACGAGTTTTTATTGGAGATACGGAAACCATTGAAAAGGAGTTTTCCGAATCATCATCTGAATATTTCTCGTTAAGATTGAAAGTTTTTGTAGAAGTTAATTTTTCTACTGTTATCCTTTCAAGAATTTTACCTGAAATTTTATCTGACTCAATAAAGCCGATATTCTTTGCAGCAACTGAATTCAGTTTTGCTCCATTCTTCCAAATTATCCATGATGCATTAGCACCGCTTAATTTTTGTGCGATTTCGGTTACAGTTTCAGCAAGCTCATTAAAATCGAGAACCTCTGTAATCAGTTTACTAAAATATTGCAACGAGGTCACTTCCTGTGCTTTCCTGTCGTAAGCTTCTGCAGTCGGAAGATGGAAAAGAGTTGTGAAGAACAGGATGAAAAAATATATCGAACCGTAGATCATTATTATATGGTTAAACTGCTTAAGCGAAGGTGAAAAATCGGAAATAAGCTGTGTATAAATATTTTCACCAGAACTATTGCTAATATTCACAATAAATAATGCAGTAATGAAAAACGTGAGAACAAGTAAATAAATTTTTTCTCTTTTGGTTAAGAATGCAATCCAGGAATTCCTTATTGAATTAAAGATCATCAGCAGAATAGAGACAACAAAAAAAGTTGTAATAATAAAAGTCGTCTCGCCTTCACCAAGAAGGTTTAATGACACACTTGCCATTACAAAAAATACTAGCATGGTGTTAAAATAGATTCGTGTGCTTCTAGTCTGGTTCATGTAGAAAAAATGACGGAGTATGACCAAAAAGAAAGAGATGATGCTTATAAATACCAAGACATAAATTACAGAGACTATATTGTAAACCAATCCGGGATCACTGATCTTCAGATGAATGTTTTCAAATATGCCGGAGAGAAGGTAATCAGAGAACATTATTATAAAGAACATCACGGCAAGCAGTATTCCAACATTTAGCACAAGTGAAAGTGGTGTGGAGGAACGACTGTTCTCAAATCTGATTAATGCAAGAACAAGAAAATATATTGCCGCCCCAACCAATAAATCAAAAAACAATTTAAGGATGAACGTATCAGGACTTCCATAAAAAACTTTAAAAATTACGATCACCATCACAGCTAATAAAAAAAGCTGTAATTGCCGGCTTATAATATTTCCAGGAATTTTGTTCATAGATAAATTTTAAGAGATATAAGCTGAGAGCTACTGCTTAAAATAATGTGGGTTAAAATTAAACTAAAAGAGGGAATAATTAAAGATTTCAGGTATAAACGGACTTTTTCTAGGATGGTTGTGTAATCGGCAGGACTCTATATTCAGCCAATTTTTCTTCAGAATCGATTAATTAAGAATTATTAATCTTTTCTGATATTACTTTTTAGGAGTCTTCGTTACTTCTGTGTGAACTCTTATTTTTTGATTGTTCACATCCTTGCTCAGTTCCTGAAGTTCTTTTTGCAACTCCTCCATTTGCTTTTTAAATTCTTCATCGGAATAGAACCTTTTATAATAGTCTCTGTCGAACTGGTACTTTATTAACATTGTATCATCATTCGGCTGCACGGGTTTAAATTTATCTAATGTTATCAAATCTCTTCCTCCTGCATTAGCCTGAACTATTGAATCGATATTAATAACATTGTAATCGACCACGTAGCTATAAACCGAATCATCATTATAATATTCAATTTTAATTTCACTATTTGATTTTTCAATCTTTGGAATTTTGTAAGCATAAAAATGAATATTATTCGTAGCCAGTTCAATCAACGGATCGATTGCAGCAATTTCCGGTAGTTCCGTTCTATATGCTTTGAAGTTAGGCACATCAACCCTGCAAATGTTTGAATCGAATGCCACAGTGAATGGATGTCCTTTCATTTCCTCAGAATAATATCTGAAAGCTGAATCAAACTCTACTTTAAAAGTAACCTCCTTAATTTTCTCTTCGTTTGCTTTAATTTTCTTTTCCGTCCACTCTATACGTTTTTCCATTAGCACAGGATCAAAAACAAATGAATCTTCGAAAATCGAATCCGGTGTAACAAAAATATATTTATCACCTGAAGTGTTTTTTAATTTATTAACAGCATTGACCACAGTAACTTTTTCATTCTCACTTATTCCTTTGGGAACGATTCTATCAAATTTAGATTTGTTCAATTGCTCGGCAGCAACCAGCAGGTCAGCAAAGATTGCTTTTCTGATATTCCACAAGTTTGGATTTATTGCAACGGTATTATTTTCATTTACCAAAACCTGTGATTCGAGAGCTTTACTGTAGCTTCCGATAATTGAATCAACGGTTTGCTTTTGTTTATCATCGAGATTCATTGCTGTAACAAATTCATTATAACTTCCCCTGTTTAAACTTTTATCACTCGAGCGTATTTCAAAAAACTCTTTGCCTGAATCATCATAGCCTACAAGCAGATATTGCTTGCGTGAATCGTCTAAAGGGAGTTCATTGTTAAATGCAAAATTGAAAACATCTTCGTTAGTAAGATTGGCCGCTAAAAGAACCGGCTGAAGGTTCTCTTTATAAAAACCTGCCAGTGCTACTTTCTGGTCTTCCCACACCTGATCGAATAACCCGGGATTGAGTTTCATAATTATCATTACAACAATTGTAATTATAGCCATAGCAGTTGCAGGGACCCATCTTCTAGTTCTGGATGAATCAGATTTCTGACTATCGATTGCAGCCATAAGACGAGTTTCAAAAAATGGTGACTCAGGAATTCTGTCCACACGATTACCTAGCTGCTTTATCTTTTTAAGATCCTCAAGTTTCTTTTGCATCTCGAGTGAACCGGCAAGTAATTTTTCAACTTCAACTCTTTCCTCAGTTGTTAATTCATCATCAAGGTACGCAGAGAGTAGTTCCATATTTCGTATATCTTTCTTCATCCCATAAGCTCCTTCTCCATAGGCTGTAAAATTTCCTTTAATTTTTCCCTGCCTCTGAATATTCTTGATTTAACTGTACCCATTTCACAATTTAATGTTTCAGAAATTTCCTGATAACTGAAACCTTCAATATCCTTTAAAATTAATGGCATTCTTAATTTAACAGGTAATTTTGAAATTGCGTCAGTAACAATCCTGGAAACATCTTTATTTTCAACCGGTGTTGTATATTCAGAAACTTCAACGCCTTCATCCAATGGTGAAAAAATTTTCCTTACGTTCATTCGTCTTATATAATCTTTGCATTTATTAACCGTAATTCTATAAAGCCAGGTAGTGAATTGAGATTCAAATCTGAAATGTTTCAGATTTTTGTAAATCGTTATAAAAACATCCTGTGCGATATCATCAACAAAGCTATTGTTATTAAGAGTTAAATAAATGATATTTCGAACCTTTTCTTTGTGCCGTTTAACAAGAACCTGGAAAGCAGATTTATCTCCATCAATAAATTGCCTGATTATCGAATAATCATCCTCTACCGAGACTAGTTGGGGCTGCTGCAAATCCTTGTCTTTATCTATTGAATTCATTTTTTAGACGCAATATTTAACTTAAGGTTCCAATTGAATTAATGTTTATAAATAATGCTTAAGCAACTAATTAAAATTATATCATTTGTTTGCAAAAGTATATACAACTGGTTAAATTTCGATGAAAATTTAAAGGAGTCATTCATGAAAATCAAAACTAACGAAAAATATGGAGCAGTAATAATTGAATTAAAAGGAAATGTGATGGGCGGAGACGATACCAAAGATTTCAATGATTTATTGCACAAATTAATTGAGGATGGTAAAGTAAGAATAATTGTAGATTTAAGTGGTGTTAAATTTATGAACAGTTCCGGTTTAGGGATGTTGATTGGCGGTTTAACAACCGTTAAAAAAGCAAACGGTTTGTACAAGCTTGCCAATGTAACAGACAAAATTGAGAGTTTATTAATAATAACAAAACTGATAACTATCTTTGAACACTACGATTCAATAGATAAAGCTATTGATTCAATACCAAAATAAATTCAAATAATTTTTTTTTGAATGGAAACTCCGGATTAAAAAATCCGGAGTTTTTATTTGCTTAAACTGAAATCAATTCTTTAACAATAATATTTATGAGTGTAACAGTTCTTGTAGGCAGCCAGTGGGGCGACGAAGGCAAAGGAAAAATAGTTGATATCCTCAGCGAAAAATTTAAAATTGTTGCCCGTTACCAGGGGGGTGCTAACGCAGGTCATACAGTTATTATCGGCGATAAAAAATATATCCTTCATCTAATTCCATCTGGCATTTTAAGAGAAGATGTCATTTGTGTTATTGGAAATGGTGTTGTCATTGACCCCACTGCTCTGCTTGAGGAAATTGAACTTCTGGAGAAAAACGGTATTAATGTAGAAGGTCGGCTGTTCATAAGTCATAACGCTCATTTAATAATGCCCTACCATAAACTACTTGACCAAATTTCTGAAGGCGGCGAAAGAAAGATTGGAACAACGGGGAGAGGAATTGGTCCATGTTATATAGATAAATTTGCACGCAAAGGCATAAGAATAGTTGATCTACTTAACAGAACTGAGCTGGAAAAAAAAATCCGTATCAATCTGAAAGAGAAAAACGAGTTGCTTAAAAAAGTCTATGAGCACGAAGGACTTGATGTTGACAAGATCGTTAAAGAGTATCTCGAATTTGACGAGCGAATTGATAAATACATTAAAGATGTTCCTACCTTTCTTCATAGCGCAATACAAGACGGTACCTCAATTTTACTTGAAGGTGCACAGGGAACTATGCTCGATGTTGACCACGGAACATATCCTTATGTTACGTCAAGCAGTCCCACTTCCGGTGGTGCTTCCACGGGGACCGGAATTCCGCCAACACTGATAAACTCAGTTATTGGTATCGTAAAGGCTTATACAACACGGGTTGGTAACGGTCCGTTCCCAACAGAGTTACTTGACAATGATGGTGAAAAACTAAGAGAAGTAGGATCCGAATTCGGTGCGACAACCGGCAGACCAAGACGATGCGGATGGTACGATGCTTTTCTTGTTGGTTATTCTCAGATGGTTAATGGAATTACATCTGTTGCAATAACAAAGTTGGATGTTCTAAGCGGATTTGAAAAAATAAAAGTCTGCGTTGCGTATGAGCTAAACGGTAAAAGAATTAAATACTTCCCTACATCAGTTGAACAGTTATCAGCAGTTAAACCGATTTATGAAGAACTTGATGGCTGGAATGAGGATATAACTATTTGCCAATCATATGATCAGCTTCCGACAAAAACAAAAGATTACCTGAACTTCATCGCCAAACATTCGGGAATTAAGATTGATATTATTTCTGTCGGACCAAAACGAAGGCAAACATTTTACGTAAAGTGATTTCCAGATTTGTCTGATCTTTATTATTCCGACTATAATCACTACTGCATTTTACTCTTCTTTTCTCTAATTTTGTTTCAGTTAAAACTTTACTTCTAAAGGTAATTTATGAAAATGTCCGGTGGACCTGCTTCAGTCAGGATCAAGATAGTTCTGATGATAATTGCTGTGGGAATTGCAATAGGTACTCTTTACTACACACAAACTCTCGTTACAAAACTTCAGGAAAAGGAAAGACAGATCGTAGAACTTTATGCTAAAGGAATTGAATATTTAGCAAACACAACAAACCCCGATGTTGACATCACTTTTTTATTCGATAATATTATTAAACCGATAGATTTTCCACTCATCCAGACTGATGCGGAAAACAATGTTTACAGCCGGACAGATATAAGAAACATTGAAATCGATTCAAACCTGACACAGGAAAAATTCAACAAGTTTATCGATGCAAGTATTTCCGAAATGGATACAGCACATCCACCAATAGAAGTAAAATATGAAGGAATGATAATCAATAAAATTCATTACGGAGATTCGGAATTAATTAAGCAACTACGCTATTACCCTTATGTTCAGTTATTGATTGCTGCTATGTTCATTCTTTTAGGTTATATCGGTTTCAGTAGTATCAAGAGAAGCGAACAAAGTAATATCTGGGTAGGTATGGCTAAAGAGACTGCACATCAGTTTGGAACTCCAATTTCCAGCTTAATGGGATGGCTGGAAATGTTGAAGATGAGCTACAAACAACCAGACAAAGTACTCGACATTACAGAAGAAATTAGTGATGATGTTGAAAAACTTAATAAGATCACATATAGATTTTCGAAAATTGGATCCAGACCCGAACTTACGAAAACAAATGTTATTGATGAGATCAAACAAATTACCAGTTACTTTGAAAGAAGATTACCTCAAACCGGAAAATCTGTAGAACTTAAAATATCCGGCGATGAAAAAGCATTTGCTCAGTTAAATTCCGAACTCTTCGGCTGGGTAATTGAAAACCTTATAAAGAATGCTCTGGACGCAATCGAAGAAACACAAGGCAAGATTGAAATTTCTGTAAATCAGTCGAGAAAAAAAGTTGAGATAGAAGTATCCGATAACGGGAAAGGTATAGAGATAAACAGACGGAAAGATGTATTCAGACCCGGATACAGCACCAAGAAACGAGGATGGGGACTGGGACTAAGTCTTTCAAAAAGAATAATCGAAGGCTATCACGGCGGGAAGATATTTGTTAAAAGTTCCAAACCTGGTGAAGGAACTATTTTCAAAATTATATTAAAAAGTTGATATTGAATATGACCACACATCAAATTTACAAAACTCTCTTCATTTCCAATCGGGGTGAATTGAACTTGCTCTCCCAAAAAATATAAAATTCCGCAGGCTTCTTTTAAGTTATAAATCACCGCTAACTTTAGTGCAAAATTTGTTTCACATTCGGGTCAGATCTGTCGTCAATTTTAGAAATTGCTGATAATTTCTGCTGAGGTTAGGTCAGGTTGGAACTTCAGGGACTAATTTACAGGTAATAATTACTCAAAGAGCCACCTGGCAAATAATTATGCTAAAAGCTGAATAATTGGAACAATCTGGTCAGTGGCACCGATGTTGAAACAAATAATACGAAATAGTTTAAGCATAGCATCCCTCCAAATATGACACACAAAACTGCCGGGTTTCGCCCTCACAATCCGGCAGTTGCCCTTTTAAACCAAATCTGTTCCGTATCTTTTATTGAATTCAATATTGATTTATTATCTGCTGGAATATCAACCAGTATCTCTCCAAAATTTTTAAGCAGAATAAACTGAATTTTACCCGCACTACTTTTCTTATCGAAACTCATTTTACTTAAAAGAGCTTCTCCCTTCATCTTTTTGATATTGATTGAAGATTTAAATCTTAATGGTAACTTAAGCATATAATTAAGCTGCTTTTCATTGATCAACTTTTTTTCATATGAAAGTTTCAGTGCACAGATTATTCCCAACACTACGGCTTTACCGTGAGATAATTTATACATAGAATTGCTTTCCAGTGCATGTGCGAATGTATGACCAAAGTTCAATATCTTGCGCAGCCCTGTTTCTTCTTTTTCATCCTTTGAAACTATAGCCGATTTAATTTTAACACTAAAATAAATTATTTCATTTAAGAAAACAGGACTCTTTTTCAATACCAGTTCGTAATTTGAATGAAGTTTTGTATAAAATTTTTTATCTGTCAGGTAAGAATATTTAATCACTTCGCCAAATCCGGAGATAACTTCCTCTCGGGGAAGTGATGACATAAAATTTGTATCGATCAGGACAAACTCAGGCTGATAAAACGTTCCAATGGTATTTTTTATTCCTTTTAAGTTGACTCCGGTTTTTCCACCTACGCAGCTGTCAACAGCAGAAAGAAGAGTTGTTGGAATATGAACAAGATACACACCTCTCATAAACGTCGACGCTGCAAATCCAACCAGGTCACTTATCGTTCCTCCTCCAAAGGAAATAATAACCGTGTCTCTGCCAAAATTATTTTTTAACAGTTCGCTATAGATCTGATTAGCAGTTGTAAGTGATTTTATTTTTTCAGATGATTCTAATTGTAGGAAATAAGTTTTATCAGAAAAGTTATTAATTATTTTTCGGATTGAAGTTCCGTAGATCCTGTCAACTTTTTTATCGATGACAACAAATGTCCTCAAAGGCAAATCACTTTTTCGAAAAATCTCAGGTAACGATTTAAATATTTTATTACCGATGTAAACCGAATAGAGTTTTGAACTTGTATTTACCGAAATAGTTTTCAAAGTAATTATTTTCCTTTGTTCAAATCTTTATTGATATACCTCGCAATAATATCAACCGTTTTTCCAACTGATTGGCTATCGGTATCAACAACAAAGTCACACAGTTCATAGTACTTTTTTCTTTCATCAAGGAGTTTTTCTATTCGTTCAAGAAATTGTTCTTTTGTCGGCATCTCGACTCCCTCGAATTCAAAAGCTGGTCTGTCTTTTTTAAATCTCAATCTTTTGTATGCCATTTCGGGCGAGGATTTTAAATAGATAATTTTTCCGGTAGATTTAATAATATTAAAATTGATTTCGGATGCAATTGCTCCACCACCCAAAGAAATAATTGATATTTCTCCTTCGGAAAGCTGCTTCAATAAATTTGTCTCGCTAGTGCGGAAATAATTTTCACCTTTTTGTTTAAAGATATCGACTATTCTCATTCCCTCTCTTTTTTCAACTTCTTTATCAAGATCATAAAAATTCCATCCAAGAGTATTTGCCAAAATTGGTCCGATCGTGCTCTTACCCGCGGCCATAAATCCTGTTAAATAGTAATTTTTTTTCATATCCCAACGATTCAAAAATATGTTTTATTATTTTAATATTAAAGAAAAGTGAAGCGATTAATTTTTATCAGATGTGATACACGATTCCAAGCACAAATGTTAATCCATTAATATCAACTTTAGTTTCAAATGGATTTTCCGGAAGTTGAATTACCGTTCCCTGATATTCTACTTCTGTTTTTGTGTATTTGCTGGAAACGTTATACTGAGGATTTCTGAATTTCAGTTCTAATCTTGCGGAAAGAAAAGGAAGTATCATATAGTCCATTGATGTTGCAACGAGCAAACCGAAAGAAGATTTTCTTTGTGTAACTTCAAGACCAACACCACTGAATTCCCTGATGAACTTGCCATAGTAATAACCCAATCCACCACCCATAACAAATTTAAATTTTTCTGTCGAAAACGGAAAAAAATAATACGCAGTAAGTTCTATCGGTATTGTTTCGAAGCCATCGTCAACTTTAAAAGAATAAACCTGGTTTCCAATGAAAGCTGTTAGATTGGGCTGGTTTGTAGTCTTCTTAATATATTCAACATTTAATCCGAGTATGAACTCATACGAAAAGCGATACCTGATATCAATTCCCGGATTCCAGATATCTTCAATCAGAAACGACCTGTTTCTTGCTTCCACATCCGATGAATTCGGATTTAGAAAAATCTCTGCCGAAGTTGTGTAAACTGCATTGACTGATATACCCAGACGTGCCGGTGCAAATTGAGCAAATGCATCTGATAATAAGGAACTTAAAATTGTAAAAAATAAAAATAGTCTGAACATGGTTTTTTGGAACTGATTCTGTTGCAGAACTTGAACATTTTCATTTAAAAAAGAAAACCCCCATTTCATACCTTAAAAGATGCGAATTGGGGGTAACAAAAAATCGGGAGCTACTAATATCCGTAAAACATATATCTATGATCTACTATCTCTGCCTGTTCTTTAATTTCCTGTACCCAGGAATTTAATGCAGATGTTTTCTTCTCCTGGTAAATACTATTTCTGATTGTAGATATCTGCGCTTCAAAAGCAGTTGAGTCAAAAGGTGTTTTATTATTCAGGTGAATTACAATATATCCTCTTAAACCTTTTACAGGTTTGGATGTTTCACCAACTTTCATATCCAGCGCAGTAAAGTTAAAAGCATTATCCTTTCCGATTGATGGTATCGACGTTGTGGCGTTAAATCTTCCTGTTTCACCAACCTGAATTCTCGGATCAATTTGTTTTACTTTGTTTAAATCGTTGCCAGCTTTCTGCATAACTTCTTTAGCAAGTGCATGGGATTTTTCAAATTGTTTTTCAATAACCAATAGTTGCCGTGCTTTAGGATGAGCGTTCTCAAATTTTTCAACTCCCTCGGGGATTACTTCTGTAATCTTTGCAACAACATAACCGGTTGGCATTCTATGAACTTCACTAACAGAATTCAAACCATTTTCGAAACCAAAATTAATCAGTCGTTTGTTTGCACCTAAGCCGGGAATAGATGTACTTTTCATTGTAAAACTACCTGTCTGCTGAATACTATAATTAACTAACTCAGCTTCCTTCTCAAAACCATTTTTCTCGGCAAGATAAGCAAAGTCACTAGCAGCAGTAAACTTTGCATCGCGGGTTGCAGCAGATTCTTTAACTGCATTAAAGATTTTCTCTACAACATATTTACTGCTTGATACACCTGTTACTAAAATTATATGATAACCAAAAGATGTTTTTATTGGTTTCTGAATTTCTCCCACTTTACCATTAAATGCGGCGGCTTCAAATTCCGCAACCATCATCCCTTTACCGAACCAGCCGAGATCACCACCGTTTTTTGCAGAACCGGGGTCTTTTGAATATTGCATAGCCATCTGCGAGAAATCTGCACCGTTGAGCAATTCCTGATAAATTCTGTTAGCTTCAGCAAGATTAGCTTCATCATCGCCCATTTGAGAAATAAGTATATGCGATGCATTTACAAATTTTTCATTTGATGGAATAGTTTTAAGAAGATGATACAGATCAAATCCACCACTTTTCGAAGGATACGGTCCAACGACATCACCATTATTAGCTTCGTTCAATCCTTGTATTGCTTCATTTGAAAGCTCATTTACTGATAACGTATCAACAGAGTATGGGGTTTCCGAATATATTTCTACAAGGTATTTAAAGTCAGCGGTATCGTTTTCAGCCATCTGCTTAACATTTTCAAGATTTTTTATCACGATCATACTATCAGCATGTGATGGCTCAAATTTAAAAAGTACGAAGCTTAATTTTCGCTGCGCATTTATCTTAAACTTATCAGGGTTATTATCATAAAATTTTCTTACATCATCTTCAGTAATATTCAAAACAGAATCAGGAAAAAGAGTGTTCGCGAATAATGCATACTCAGCTTCCATATATGTATTCTGCTCCATGAATTTTCTTTTTATTTCTGCTTCGCTAACTGTAATACCGGCTTCAAGAAGACTTTGAAGTTTTTCACTATATCTGCTCTGTCTTACATATTCTTCAGTTTGTAAAAGTATCTGTTCATTCTGCGGATTGAAGATAGCTTCTTCATACATTTCCCTGTTAAATCTTCCTAATGAATCAATAAAGTTTTGTTTTAGAAATTCAGGAGGATTATCGCCCAAAATTATATCTTTAACTTCCTCATCGCTTACTGTAATTCCCAGGCGATCGACTTCATTTTCAATCAACTTTTGAGTAACCATACTTTCCCATACCTGATCTCTGAACTGATCAAGTTGTTCTTCTGGTATATCGTTGCCAGTCTGCTGTTTTTGACTTTCTCTCTGCCTTTCAACTGCAGTCTGAAACTCCTGATACGAAATTTCTTCACCATTTACAGAACCTACATAGTTAGTCCTACCGCCTAACGCTTCCATAACATTAGAATCAGAAATAACCATGAAAAGCACGAATAAAGCACCAACAGTTAATATAAAGGCAGGGGCTAAACTTCGCATTCTAGCCATCATTCCCATACGTAAAAATCTCCGTTTTTAATTCAAAAATAAGGATACAAACATAGATACAGACCGGTTAAAAATCAATTTAATTTATCAGATACTTTTAGCCCTCATATAACAGTATTTGGTACGAAAGGCTAAACAAGGTTTAATTATTAAACATAAGTTTATTTGATTTTCAGACCTTTGAAACCTATTTTTCCTTACATCATTTACACACAAATTATTAAAAAGCTTGGAAAAAGTTGAATTTTTAAAGAGCGTCCCGATTTTCTCTGAACTTAAAGAGGAAACTCTGTCTCAACTAGCACAGACTGGTTCTGTTCAGAGCTTCTCGAAGGAATCAATTATCCTTTCAGAAAAGGAAGCTGGTTCGGCTTTGTTTATCATTATTTCCGGAAAAGTGAAAATATCCAGAGTAAGTTCAGAGGATACTGATAAGGAAGTGATTCTTTCTATTCTTAATCCCTCCGATTTTTTTGGAGAAATGTCTTTGCTGGATGGATTAGAAAGATCGGCAACTGCAACTGCTATGGAAGATTCAAAAATTTTCATCATACAGAGAAATGATTTTCTGCAGCTTCTGCACGATCATCCGGAAGTTTCTATTACATTGCTTCAGGAGATGACACAAAGACTCCGTGCAGCCGGGATGAAAATTAAAGCACTTTCACTAAAAGATGCTGAAGGAAAAGTCGCTACGGTTATTCTTCAACTTGCAGATGATGTCGGAATGATAAAGCACGGTGTGGTTGAAATAGAAAAATTACCTTTCCAGCATGAGCTGGCAAATATGGCTGGAACATCACGAGAAACTATTTCACGAACATTGCATGCTTTTGCTAAAAAAGGTCTCATCGAACTTGAGGGCTCCAAGTTGAGAATTGTTGATTATGAAAAATTTAAGGAGCTTTACAGTCTCTAAGCGATTACTACTGATATGACTCACAAAACTGATCTACATACGCATACCTTTTATTCCGATGGTTTCAATTCACCGCAAAATCTGATTGAAAGAGCAAACAAAAAGGGAATAAAAATTTTAAGTATTACAGACCACGATAGTACAAACGGTTTTGCTGAAGCAGTTGAACATGCAAAAAAATTTGAGATTGAAGTTATCCCCGGTGTGGAAATAAGTACTGATATTCGTGATACTGAAGTACACATACTCGGCTATTTTGTCGATCCTAAAAACGAAGATCTTGAACACTACCTGAATTTCTTTAGAGAAGAAAGATATAAACGAGCCATCAGAATGGTAAGGAAGCTTAATGTTCTGGGATTGGATATCAGCATTGAAGATGTAATGGCTATTGCAAAAACTTCTGCTGTTGGCAGACCACATATTGCGCAGGCACTACTTGCAAAAGGACAGGTTAAATCTTTCTTCGAAGCATTTTATAAATTTATCGGAAACCATGCCCCGGCTTACGAACGTAAAGTTCACCTTTCTCCGCAAAGTGCTTTTAAAATTATTAGTGATGCTGGCGGATTATCCTTTATCGCTCATCCCGGAAATATGCCTGAAATTCTCATCAAAGAACTAATCGATGCCGGAGTTGACGGAATTGAAGTTATCCATCCTTCACATTCTCACGACCAGGTCAGGTATTACAGGGGAATTGTAAATGAATATTTTCTCCTTGAATCCGGAGGTTCCGATTACCATGGAGGCAAAAGAGAAGATGAGGAAAATCTCGGCAAATTTTATACTTCTTCAAAAGTGGTTGATACGATGAGAACCAGACTTGCCGGCAGTATGGAATAGCCCGGTTACCAATTTTTTAGACTTTCAAACCTGATAATTTTTTATAAGTTTCGACTATAGCAAATCAATTACTAAATGAGGTACGGTAAGAATCTTTCTACGCTTTAATTACAATCTGAAAGAATGTAAATGAGAATTTTATTTTTTTTATTAATCGTACCATTATTTATTGCAACTGTAACCGCACAGCAATTCACCAACTGGCAAAATTATACCGCTTTAAAGAATGTTTCGGACGTTACAATTATTGACAATGGTTTCTGGAGCTCTGCAACCGGTGGTGCATTTCAGTATTTAAATGCAACTGGGCAGTTCAACACACTTCATAAATCAGAGGGGCTTGAGGGGAATTCACTTACATCTCTCACTACAGATAAATACGGACGAATATGGTTTGGAAGCCTTGATGGAATAATTGATGTTTATAATGTTGAAGATTTCAGCTTCGATGTGGTTCTTGATATCTATAATTCAAATCAAATAAATAAAAAAATTAATGATATTACTTCTTCGGGGGATACAATAATTATTTCTTCAGATTTTGGTGTGTCTTTAATAAATGTAAATAATTTTCTTTTTTATGATACTTTCTTCAAGTTTGGTTCATTCCCATCGAACACAAGTGTAAACAGCACTCTAAAAACTGATCTGTTCTATGTTTGTACAGATGCAGGAATTGCTATTCAAAAAGCAGGTGCTGTAAATCTATCGGCGCCAGAATCATGGAATGTGTATTCGACTGCTCAAGGTCTTCCTTCAAATAAGACCTTTAAAGCAGGTTTTTATCAGGGACAATTAATTGTCGGTACAGATCAAGGGTTTTCACTTTTCGAAAATAATTTCTGGAATAATTTTATTCCTGACCTGACCAACTTCAGCATAAGTGATTTTCAGGTGAGTGGTGATTCAATACTCATTCTCTCACAAAATAATATTTATCTTTACTACAACGGAATTTTAAATCTGCTATATAATTCAGGTACGAGTCTTACAAAAATTGAGTTCGAAAAAAATTATGGGATTGTGTGTGCAAGCAATAACGGTGCATTATATTTAGACACACAACTCGCCAATGAATTTTTATCACCAAATGCGCCGCCGGTAAATCAATTCCCTTCAACCAGTGTTGATGTAAACGGAAAGTTCTGGTCAGCAAGCGGAACAGATGCCACAGGTGTTGGTTATTATACTTATAACGGAACCTGGCAGTATTATAACACAGCAATTACTCCGAACCTTCCAAGTAACGCAATTTATCAGACTTATAACTCGGGCACAAAAGCATATCTTGGAACATGGGGCAGCGGCTTCGTAGTTGTTAGTGAAGATGGAACAACTAATACTTTCAATACCCAGAACACTGGTATGCAGGGTGTTGATGAGAGCCCAACATTTCTGGTTATTACAGGCTTTGGAAAAGATTCACAAGGTAATTTGTGGGTTCTTAATTTTGGCGCAGTGAATAGAAGAAATTTAAGTGTAATGACAAGTGCGGGCGACTGGTATCATTTTTCAATTCCTGCAGAAAATAATTTATATCTCGAATCTCATTACAATCTTGCAGTTGATCCGTACGGTACTAAATGGTACGGAGTTAACCAGCCATCGAGACAGGGACTTTACTACTTTAATGAAAATAAAACATTCACCGATTCTTCTGATGACAAATCAGATTATCTTACAACTTCAGATGGATTAAATACAAACGAGATAAAAGATGTTGTTGTCGACAAACGGGGCGATGTTTGGGTCGCAACAGGTCTCGGTGTAAATATTATCAGCAACACGAGTGGAATACCATCTTCCGGAAGTGCTGGACTTAGAATCGCGAGCGTTTTTACTCTGCGTCAGCAGTCGGTTAATGCAATTGCTGTTGATCCTATCAATCAGAAATGGATCGGCTCAAACGAAGGCTTGCTTCTGGTAAATTCTGATGGCTCAAGACTGCTTGCAACCTTCACAGCTCAAAACAGTGCACTTCTCTCCGATCAAATTAGAAGCATTGCAATTGATGATAACAATGGGATTGTGTACGTCGGCACTGATGAAGGTCTGACATCTTTTTACACTCCATACGTAAAACCGGCTGAAAGCTCTGAAGAGCTATTTGTTTATCCAAATCCTTACTACATAAACAGTAATAATAATTTACTTACAATTGATGGTCTCGTAGCAGATACTGACATAAAAATACTTACCATCAGCGGTGAGCTTGTAACAGAATTTACTTCACCAGGCGGCAGAATTGCTTTTTGGGATGGCAAAGATGATAACGGAGATTTTGTGAGCACAGGTGTTTATATTATCGTAGCATATGATGCGGAAGGAAATAATGTTATCAAGGGTAAAGTTGCTGTGCTTCGTGAATAGATATTTTTCTTATGATTGATCTTTCCAACATCTCTCTTCAATTCACCGGGGAAAATCTTTTCCAGAATGTTAATTTGAAAATTAATTCGGGTGATAAGATTTGTCTGGTCGGCTCGAACGGCACTGGTAAATCATCTTTGCTCAAAATGCTTGTTGGGCAAATTGAACCCGAAAGCGGATCAATCAACAAACAAAAAAATATTACAATCGGTTACCTTCCTCAGGATCAGATAGTTCACAAAGGTAAGACATTAATTGACGAAGTCTTCACTGCCCTATCGGATATCAAATCTCTTCAGCAAAAAGAAAAAGAAATTATAGCTGATCTGGAATCATCATTAAGCGATGAAGAAAAAGAAGATCACGTTAATCAGCTTGGTGAAGTTCATCAGCGTTTGGAAGAACTTGAATCATATGATGCAGAATACAAGATTGAAAAGATTTTGACAGGGTTAGGTTTCGCAGAAAAAGATTTTAAAAGACTTACAGATGAACTCTCGGGCGGTTGGCAAATGAGAATTGCCATGGCAAAACTACTTATTGCTCAAAATGATCTGCTGTTATTTGATGAGCCCACGAACCATCTCGATCTTGATTCATTACAGTGGTTAATTGGTTACATTCAGAGTTTTAAGGGTTCTATGATAGTCGTTTCGCACGATAAGAGCTTTGTTAACCTCACAACGAACCGGACCTGGGAAATTTTCCTCCGAAAAATCAATCCTTATAATGGCAAGTTGAATGACTATCTGAAGTACAAGGAAGAGAGAGATCAGCAACTTATAAATCAACGAGATAACCAGCAGAAAAAAATTAAAGACACTCAAAGATTCATTGAAAGATTCCGCTACAAATCAACAAAAGCAAGACAGGTTCAAAGCAGAATAAAACAGCTTGAAAAAATTGAGCTGGTTGAAATACCCGATGATGAAGGAAAAGTAAATATTAGATTTCCCAATCCACCTCCAAGTGGTGCTTTCAATGTTGAGTTGAATGGAATTCACAAGTCATTCGGTGAGATGAAGTTGTTTGAAGGAATCGATTTCCGGGTAAACCGTGGTGATAAAATTGCTTTTGTTGGACCGAATGGCGCGGGCAAAACTACTTTAAGTAAAATCATTGCGGGCAAAATTGATATTAACAAAGGTGAAAGAATAAACGGACATAACAACATTATCTCTTATTATTCTCAGGATGTTGCTGACTCTTTAAATCCTGGATTTGATTTGATTGAAACACTCGATTCAGTTGGGACTGATAAATCAATTGGGCAGTTGAGATCTCTACTCGGCGCTTTTCTTTTTACAGGTGATGATGTTTTCAAGAAAGTCGGGGTCCTTTCCGGTGGAGAAAAAAGCAGACTGGCACTCGCAAAGATTTTACTCTCCCCTTCCAATTTTATAATTCTCGATGAGCCGACAAACCATCTCGATTATTCCTCCAAAAAAGTCTTGCAGCAGGCATTAGTGAATTTTTCCGGCTCGCTGATACTCGTTTCTCACGATGTGGAATTTCTCAAACCGATTGCAAACAGAGTCGTTGATATCCGCGCCGGTAAAATAAAAATTTACGAAGGAGATATTGATTATTATTTTTACAAGCGAAACGCCGAAGCTGAAAAGGTATCAACAAAGAAAGTTGAACAGCAAACAGAGACTACTTCCCGCAAAGAGCAGAAGCGTATTGAAGCGGAAAAACGACAGCAGAGATACAATGCGACAAAAGAATTAAAGGAGAGATCATCAAAACTTGAAAAGGAAATCCATAAGCTTGAGCAGCAGCTTGAAGAAATAAATGAAACTCTTATTAAGCCGGATTTATACTCTAATCCAAATCAGATTAAAGAGTTGAACGAGAAGCGCCAGAATTTAAAACTATCTCTTGATAAAAAAGTTAAAGAATGGGAAGAAGTGAGTTTGAGATTGGAGGAGATAGAAAGAGAGTTTGATTAAAATTTGTAATTTTAAACCGGAAGTTCATTGGATTTATATGAATTGTCCTATACTCAGCTAACATTAATAAAAAGAATAATGTTAAAAACAATTTTTATCCTAGAGATTATTGCAATATCGATTTTTTTCTCTAATACTATCCAACCACAAGTTTTAGAACCTGAAGAAATTTTTGAAAGAGTAAACAATTCTGTTGTCGCGATTGTAGCCTATGATATGGACGATATAAAAATGAGTCAGGGAAGCGGAATTATAATAGACACTGGATTAGTTGTAACCAATTTTCATGTTTATCAAGGAAGTGAAAGGTTGAAAGTTTTTCACTATGGAAAAGAATATGAGGTTACCAGAATAATTGGAGTAGATATTGAAAGGGATGTAATTATATGTCAGACAGATAGTGGTTTACTACCAATTGAAATCACTCAAGCAAATGAATTTAGAATTGGTGAAAGAGTCTATGCAATTGGAAGTCCATTAGGTTATGAAAATTCAATCACAGAAGGACTTATTTCAGGACTAAGGGAGATTGAAAATAATAGTTTACTTCAAATATCGACACCTATTAGCTTCGGTAGTAGTGGTGGGGCCGTGGTTAACAGCAGAGGAAAATTAGTTGGAATAAGCACTTCTGGCCATCTTGTTTCTGATATCAATTTTGCTATTCCTATAGAAACAATTTACAACCTATCTACAAATTGCTCTATCAGTGATACGATATGCTCTAAGAAGATTAGTCATTTTTTAAAGTGCTACCAAGCTTATGTCAAATTGAATTATGAGGAGGCATTTCTTCAATTGAATAATTACATTGCTGTTGATCTGGGTGAAAGTATGCAACCCGAATTAGAAAATATATTTAAAATAATCACCCTGTATTTGTTGTTCGAAGTTGACTATACAACTAAGCAATTAACTAGTATTAAGCACTTTTTTCGAAATGATGAAAATTTTGTAAGTGCATTAGATAATATAGATCTATTACTAGAAGGAGAGGAATTAGCTGCATTAAATAATTTTTTAATGAATTCTAAAAAAGAACCAAATAATCCGAACTATTATTATTGCTTAGGTCGATGCTATGAAAAGATGGGAGACAAAAAAACTCAACTAACACATTTTTATAAGAAAGCCTTTTTCCTGGGCAGGAAGGATTTGGGTAGTATTTTGTACAAACAAGGAATAATCTCCGAACAACAATGGGAACAGTTTAAATAAGATAGAAATTAGAGGTTGTTAAAGTCATAAATATACTTAATAAGAATTCTAACTAAACCCTCATACCCAAAAACTCTTCAGCAAGAGCAATACCTCCAAATATAGCTGCATCATCCCCAAGCTTCGAAGCAACTAATTTTAATCCTTTAGCAGAATCATTCATCACGTGTTCAGAAAAAGATTTTTTAACTAGAGGAAGCATATAAAAATCCAGCGCTTCAATCATTCCACCGCCGAGAACAATCATATCCAGATTTAGAAGATTGGAAATGCTTGCAAGAACCCCACCGATAACATCGCATCCTTCTTTAATTCTTTTGCTCACAATTTTATCTCCCGACTTAATTGCGGAAGCCAACGATTTGCTTTTAATCCTCTCTCCGGATTTAACCAGCTTCGAAAGCTTGCTGCTTTTACCGGATTTAATATCCCTAATAATCTTATCTACAATCGCCGTTCTGCTTGCGATTGCTTCAAAGCATCCCTTCCTTCCGCAGCCGCATTTTGGACCATTCTTCTCCACCAGCATATGTCCTATTTCCCCAGCTCCATATCGAGAACCGCGGTATAGCTTGCTGTTAAATATCAATCCTCCGCCTATTCCTGTTCCAACAAAAACTGCCAGCAAATTGCTTGCTTTTTTGCCTACTCCGAAATTCTTAATTCCAAGAGCTCCGAGGTTAACATCGTTTTCAATGAGAACCGGGAATGGAATTTCAGCTTCAAGCATTTTTTTAATGTTGAAATTTTTTAATCCGAGATTCGGTGCAATTCCAATAATTCCGGTAACCGGATTAACAGTACCGGGCACACCCAGACAAACAGCTTTTATTTTTTTCTTGTTGATGTTCGTTTCTTCAATGAGTTCATTTACAACCCCTGAAAGTTGGTGGACATATTTTTTTCTGGATGAATTTGGATCGGTAGGCTTTTTTACACGGGCAATTATTCCCTCTTTTGAATTTACTACACAGCCGAGAACCTTTGTCCCGCCCATATCTAAGCTGATTACTGAATCTGTGTGCATCTGGGAATAATCCTTTTTTGTTTTTGAAAAGGTAAAGAGTTTTGGGATTTTATCAAAAGACTTGGTAACAGTAATATGCGTTGTTGTCATTCCGAACTTGTTTCGGAATATCAAATTCGAATATAAAAACAGCTGCTGAAACAAGTTCAGCTTGACACGCACAATCACGCTATAAAATCACCCGTACCAGCTATGTAGATTTTGTTATTTTTGACTAGATGAATATCTACAACAAACCAAAAAAGCGTTTTGGGCAGAACTTCCTGCAGGATGACAACATCCTCAACAATATTGTAAAAGAAATAAATCCGCAGCCGGATGATGCAATAATTGAAATTGGTCCCGGCTATGGTGCTCTAACTCAAAAATTGCTTTCAGCAACTGAAAATTTAATTGCAGTCGAAATCGACGATCAACTTGCTGAAGAATTGAAAATGAAATTACCACAACTCCATCTAATCAATGAAGACTTTTTGGAAACCGATTTGACAAAACTTCGTTCAAATGAGAAAAAATTTAGAATAGTTGGTAACATTCCTTACAACATTACTTCACCAATTCTATTCAAACTGATTCAAAGTAATAAGCTGATAAAAGATGCAGTATTTATGGTTCAACTTGAGGTTGCTAAAAGGATGACAGCAAACAGAGGTGTGAAAGATTACGGCATTCTTGCAGTTGTAATGAAATATTTTACCGAGACAGAACTTTGTTTCAAGATTTCACCAAATGTTTTCTTCCCAAAGCCCAAAGTATTTTCAGCATTAGTTCATATTAACTTCAAAGAAATTAAACATCCAGAAGAACAGCAGAAATTATTCATTGCTGTCGTAAAAGCTGCCTTTGGAAACAGAAGAAAAACTCTAAAAAATTCCTTCAGTAATAGTATATTTCACGAAATTGATTTTTCAAATTCGGGTATTGACCTTTCGCTTCGTGCGGAGAAACTGAGCGTTGAAGATTTTTTAGAACTTACAAAACATGTTTTAGATCATTCCGATGGCTTGACCCGAAAATAATCCTGAATATTGAATGGATAAGTTCAAACATCTCATAAAACATCTTAAAGCCTTCGACCTGGTTGTAATTGTTTTCTACTTAATCCTGTCTTTACTTAATATTATATACTATGATCGGATAGAAACCTGGTCTGCCTGGATAATAGTTAATTTTTCTGTGATCATTATAAGCTTTCTTCTAGCATATCTTGAAACTAAATTCGACAATGAATTCTGGAATGCCGTTCACTACTGGTATATAGTTCCCGTGGTACTTATCACATTCAAGGAACTTTATTTTATGATCAAACCGATAAGGATTTATGACCACGATGCGATGTTTATTTCAATTGACCGATGGTTATTCGGTACTGATCCCACACATTTTCTCCATCAGATTTCAACACCTGTATTAACTGAAATTTTACAAATCGTTTACGGAATTTTCTATCTGCTGCCAATCCTTCTGGGTTTATTCTTGCTTAAGAAGAAAAGATTTCTAGCTATGGATTTTTCTGTATTCGTTATCATCTACGGATTTTATCTGTCTTATTTAGGATATTTTATCTGGCCGGGAATTGGTCCGCGATTCACGCTACACAATTTTGAAACGATCAATCAGGATTTACCTGGATTGTTCTTAACAAATTTTTTACGGGATATAGTAAATGCAGGTGAATCTATTCCGAAAGGCACTCTGAACCCTGCCGAAGTCGTTCAAAGAGATATATTCCCCAGCGGTCATACGATGATCACTTTGATAGTAATGTATCTTTCTTATAGACTTAAAAGCAGATCAAGATTTTTTTTCATCCCTGTTGGGGCGCTCCTGATTTTTTCCACCGTTTATCTTTGGTATCACTATGTTATCGATTTAATTGGCGGATTGCTGTTCATGATTTTTACAGTCTGGTCAGGTAAATATATTTTTAACTGGTGGAGAAGAAAGATAGGAAAGACTGAATTTGAATATGGGAAATACGAACCCGAATGATTGAATGAGTCGGCGGATCTATGGATGATAAAAAACATAAAGTAAAAAATATTTTCGATTCAATTGCTGGTAAATATGATTTCCTTAATCACTTACTAAGTTTCGGGGTTGATCACTACTGGAGAAAAAAAGCTCTTAAGCTAAGCAAAGTAGGAAATGAAAGTGTTTTACTGGATGTTGCCTGCGGAACCGGCGATGTTGCTATTGAAGCTTACAATCAGGGAGTCAGGCAAATTGTCGGTGCTGATTTTTCCTACAATATGCTTGGACTTTTCAAAAAGAAAAGTGAATGGATAGTTGGTAAAGTTATCCAGACAACCGCAGAGCAAATGCCTTTCAGAGATAATTCTTTTACAAATATCACGGTAGCATTTGGAGTTAGAAATTTTTATGATATAAAAGAAGGATTCAAATCATTTCATCGTGTGTTAAAACCAAATGGCAAGGCGACTGTAATAGAGTTTCAAATGCCGGAGAATATGGTTTTCAAAAGTCTCTACAAATTTTATTTCAAAAAAATTCTTCCTCTAATTGGAGGAATAGTCTCTAAAAACAAAACAGCGTATAAGTACCTGCCAGACTCAGTCGAAGAGTTTGATGAAAAAATTATTTTAGTTGATTTACTGAAAAAGGCTGGGTTCCGATCAGTTACAAAGCACAAACTTACATTCGGAATTGTGCAGGTAGTAATTGCTGAGAAGTAACAATCAATTGGTTAGTGTCATTATAGCGAGCAGAGTGATTCCAGAATCTTCTATCTAAAAATTGTCAGATTCCGGACAAGCCGGAATGACAATAAAATCTGAACTGTCATTCTGGCGAACAAAGTGAGTCCAGAATCTATTTCCAGGTAAGTTGAGATTGATAAGGTAGTCTTTATTTAATATCGTAGTGAATTAATTCCTGCGAAAGAATATTCGAAGAAGGTTCGATCGTTATTCCTCCGCTACCTGAATCGATTATAAATTGGTTCCCTTCGTATTTAACAAGACCGATGTTCTCCACATACCACATGTATGCTGTATACGTCTCAGGTGCAGAGCCAAATTCAGAATATAGTTCAACGGTATAGCTGATTTTCCTAGAAGGAAAAACAACGGTGCTGGAGTCAATGTTCAAACTGATCTGTTCGGAACCCACAAAGTTTGCAACAATATCCAGTATTTTAATTTGAATCCCGGGCTGCACCTCAGCGGTTATTCTATATAAACTCCAGCTGCTGCCTGTTGCTAATGGATAGAAAAGTAACTGCATCTCAGTTCGTAAAGTTACATATTGTTTCAATGAATCCGGGATTAACAATGAAATCTGACTTGTATCCACAGCATAAAAAACACCAGTGTCAGATTTACGCACAAGAAATGTACTTACAGAACTTTGACTGCCAAAATCCAATGAGTCATCCTGTGTTGTGTAGTTTATTCCGTTATAGACAGATGTACCAGAAAAAAGAATATTTCTTGTTCCTTCCTGAATTAAGTTTCCGAGGGAGTCAGTTTC
>Ga0210074_1000113_pt1 | contig 34266 bp, 30 predicted proteins | sample China_Galinas_Co_FD_184860 | JGI IMG/M metagenome (GOLD analysis project Ga0210074, IMG submission 184860) | Wetland microbial communities from San Francisco Bay, California, USA, that impact long-term carbon sequestration -... | ecosystem: Environmental > Aquatic > Marine > Wetlands ... | reverse complement strand
ATATTTGTTTTAGTTTTCGTCTTTTTAATTTCTTTTGGTGCAACAACTTTTGCACAAAATATGGGCGGAAACGTAGTTGTAGTCAATAATGCAGAACTTGCATTATCTGGAGAGGGATCGACATCTGAGTTTGATTCATTGACTGTAGAATATAACACCTGGTGTCTGGATAATAATGATGTCATTATCAGCTACAAAGTTGTTCGTCATTGGTGGGGCAATAACAACAGAGATTTCGTAACCATAGTTGAAGTTGCGAGTTGGGACGATGTTTTAGCTTTTAACCAAAGAGCCAACGAATTATTTGAAACTCACTGGGACACACCTGCGAAAAGAAAAGCATTCAACGATGCATATAACAAATACTTTACCGGTAAACACTCAGACGAGATCTATCAGGAAGTTGCGTTCGAAAGCAACTAATTATCAACTTAATTTATGATAACAACAACCCCCATCAATATACTTTGGTGGGGGCTTTTGTTTTTGATACCAAGTGTCAGGGTTGACGTATTAAAAAATAAGTGATTCACTAGTAGTCATAATTAATGACCGATTATTATTTGGAGACGGGGCAAAGGTAAAAACCGAACAAATTGTTTAATTAAAGCTGGTCTGTTATTTGAAATTAGCTCAAATCACTCAAAAACAGAGGGATGTTATGCTTGTATTATATATAGCAATATTTATTTCGTTTTCGGTTACGCTATATTTTAAACTAAGGGCAATGTAAAATATAACGATGTGTTATAAAAATATTTGTGAGGGCAATATCCCCTGTCAATTAATTTTGATAGGGGGTTTTGATTCTTAATCACTTTTAAGGCTTCCCGGACAGACCCGTTCTTCTTCTAATAGAAAAAGACTTCGTGATCAACAAACTTTCCATCTTTATAATTAAACTTTGCACTGAAGAATTTGTCTTCAAACAGCCAAGGAATAAAAATCTTATCTCCTTCCCAGAGATTTATTTCTGTTAACTTTTTGTTTTCTATCCACTCAAGTGACCCTTCGGGTGAATCTATAAGTTCACCAGAGAATTTATCAGCAGTAAAAAGAAAAACATACCAGTCCTCCACCCCATCAAACAATGGAAAAGTAATAAAACCTTTCATTTTTACTGAATCAACCTTTAACCCACTTTCTTCTTCAATTTCCCTGATTGCGCATTCCTCGGGGGTCTCGCCGGCTTCAAATTTCCCTCCGAGTCCATTCCACTTTCCTTCGTGATAATCATTTTGTTTTTTATTGCGGTAAATCATCAGCGTGAAGTTGCTTTTTTTATCCATTACATAACAAAGGGTTGCTAGTTTCATAATCACCTTAAATTAATAATTTGAATGTCCCAAAATAAAGCTTTGACAGAAATAAGTATTTGTAGATTTAAAAGGAAATTTTATCTTTTGGCGTGACAAAAAACAAATTGTGTTTTCATAAATAATCAGAAAGAATAAAATTAAATATGGGAGAAAAGTTCGATGGCGTTAAATGAAAAAGATTTTCTCGAGAAAAAATTTGTTGGTCAATTCCTAAGCCTTGACGAGGATTCTTACTCTATTAATCTTGCAAAGAAAAAGAAGAAAAAAGACGACGATGAAGATGACATTGAAGAGGAAGATGATGAATATTACGAAAAAGAAGATGAGGATAAAAATCCATTTGACGTTGAACCATCAGAAGATGATTTGATAGAGGACGATTTCCCTGATGATGATGATTTGTTTGATGATGACGAAGAGCCATACACCTAAAAATTAAGATCCGAGAAACTGTTTCCCTGTCAAATATTTTTTTACATAGTCGGCTACACCATCTTCCAGCCTTGTGATAGAGAAGTTGAAGCCGGCTTTTTTTATTTTATTTATATTCGCCTCGGTGAAATACTGATACTTCTCCCGCAAATGTTCCGGTAACTCGATGTATTCAATATTGACCTTTTTGTCTAGCGATTTAAAAATTGAAGTTACAAGATCATTCCACGTTCGTGATTTTCCAGTTCCAATATTATATAAACCATTAACATTCGGTTTGTCGAGGAAGAACAAAGTCATATCAACGGCATCCTTTATATAAATAAAATCACGCAGCTGCTCTCCGTCTTTGTATTTTGGGTTAAGCGACTTAAATAATTTCACCTTTCCCGAATCGCGTATCTGCTCAAAAGCTTTGTGGACAACTGAGCGCATATCACCTTTGTGGTACTCATTTGGGCCATATACATTAAAATATTTTAGCCCAACTATTTTGTCGAACACACCATTCCGTTTAGCCCAAAGATCAAACAATTGTTTAGAGTAACCATACATATTTAATGGACGAAGCGTTTCGAGTTTATTTTCATCATCGTCAAAACCAAGAGAACCATCTCCATAAGTTGCCGCAGACGACGCATAAATAAACCGAGTGTTTTTTTCTAGACAATACTCAGCAAGCTCTTTTGTGTATAGATAATTATTTGAGAAAAGATGATCAGCATCTTTTTCTGTTGTTGAGGAATTTGCTCCCATATGAATTATTGCAGAAATCTCAAAAGGGATGTCTTCATCTATTATCATCGAAATGAAATCATCTTTGTGAATGAAATCCTCAAACTTTAATGATATGAGATTTTTCCACTTGTCATCCGTACCAAGTTCATCAACTATAATAATTTTATTTTCACCAAGCTGATTAAGCTTCCAGACTATCGCACTACCTATGAATCCCGCACCTCCTGTTACAACTATCATGTACTGAAATCCTATGTTTTTGAATGAGGAAAGTTAGCCATATTTATAAGTGTTTTAAAGAATATGATTAGCTTGGAAACAAAAATAATTAAACAATCCATTGACAAAGACGCTATTATTTATATATTTGACACAGTTTTTATTTGTTCTTTTGAGCTAAAAGCTCGTTAGCTTCTAGCTGATAAAATATAATTCTTATCAAGAACGGCGTAGGGAACAGGCCCGTTGATGCCGTAGCAGCCGGTTCGGATTTATCCGGACGTCGGGTGCTAAATCCTGCCTCGATATTTATCGGGGAAAGATGAGATGAAGAATAGTTTTACGCCTCTTCATATCATCTGAAGAGGTTTTTTCATTTTAAATTATCATTCATTGTCATTACGAGGAGCGAGGGCGACGAAGTAATCTTTTATGCCAAAAAATAAAAAAATTTATGAAACTAACAGTTGAAGCACTCAAAAAAATATTAGCAGAAAAAATTCTTGTTATAGATGGTGCAATGGGAACAATGATCCAGCAGCATAATTTGTCTGGAGAAGATTTTCGAGGAGAGAGGTTTAAAAACCATCCGTATGATTTAAAAGGGAACAACGATATTCTCTCAATTACTCAACCGGAAATAATTAAAGAAATTCACCGTGAATATTTCAGTGCTGGGGCTGATATCATCGAGACGAACACATTTAACGCAAACGGATTCTCTCAAATGGATTATCAAATGGAGAAGCTTGTTTATGAAATGAATCTTGAATCAGCAAAGATTGCTAAAGTGGTTGCGGAAGAATTCAGCAAAAAGTTTCCAAACAAACTTCATTTAGTTGCCGGCGCCCTGGGTCCGACAAATAAGTCACTTTCACTTTCTCCCAATGTAAACGATCCCGGCTATCGTGCGGTAACATTCGATCAAACAGTATTTGCATATTATGAACAGACTCGTGGACTTGTTGATGGCGGAGTTGATATTATTCTGATTGAAACAATTTTTGATACGCTTAACTCGAAAGCGGCCATAATTGCAGTCCAAAAATATCTTGAGGAAAAAAATATCCAGTTGCCAATAATGATCTCGGGCACAATCGTTGACCAAAGTGGAAGAACTCTTTCCGGACAAACGGTTGAAGCATTTTACATTTCCATTTCACACACAAAAAATCTGGTTAGTGTTGGATTAAATTGTGCACTTGGTGCAAAACAGATGAGACCTTTTGTTGAAGACCTTTCGAATGTGTCGGATAAATTTTTATCAGTTTATCCTAATGCCGGACTTCCAAATGAAATGGGCGGTTATGATGAAACACCACAAACCATGTCAGAAGTTCTTGAAGATTTTCTTGCAAGTGGATTTGTAAACATTGTTGGTGGTTGCTGCGGTACAACTCCCGATCATATTAAAGCTATTACTGAAATTGTAAAAAAGTACAAATCTAGAATTCCTAAAAAGCAAGAACCATTTTTAAGATTAAGTGGACTTGAACCGGTCGTCCTTCGTCCCGATTCAAATTTTATGAATATTGGTGAAAGAACAAATGTAACGGGTTCAAAAAAATTTGCAAGACTTATTAAAGAGAATAATTATGATGAAGCACTATCAGTTGCACGCGATCAGGTTGACGGCGGCGCACAGGTTCTCGATATAAATATGGACGAAGGGATGCTCGATTCAGAAGCAGCGATGACAAAATACCTCAATCTTCTTGAAGCGGAACCCGACATAGCAAAACTTCCGATTATGATTGACTCTTCGAAGTGGTCCGTTATAGAAACCGGATTAAAAGGACTACAGGGGAAGGGGATCGTCAATTCAATATCACTTAAAGAAGGTGAAGAAGTATTCAAAGAACATGCAAGAAAAGTTTTAAGCTATGGTGCAGCAGTTATCGTAATGGCTTTTGATGAAACAGGTCAGGCAGATTCGTTTCAAAGAAAAACAGAAATTTGTAAACGTGCGTATGATATTCTTACAAAAGAAATTGGTTTCCCGCCGCAGGATGTAATTTTTGATCCAAATATTCTTGCAATCGCAACAGGAATAGAAGAGCACAATAACTATGCAGTCGATTACATAGAGGCAACAAAATGGATTAAGCAAAATCTTCCCCTTGCAAAAGTAAGCGGTGGTGTAAGTAACCTTTCTTTTTCTTTTCGTGGAAACGACACTGTTCGCGAAGCAATGCATTCATCATTTCTGTTTCATGCAATCAAAGCCGGAATGGATATGGGAATTGTAAATGCAGGTCAGCTTGAGGTTTATGAAGAAATTCCAAAAGAGCTGTTGGAAAAAGTTGAAGATGTAATTCTTAATCGTAGGCCTGATTCCACAGAAAAATTAGTTGAATTTGCTGAGACAATTAAGAAGAAAGGTAAAACAGAAGAAAAAAAAGATGAATGGCGATCACTTCCTGTGGAAGAAAGATTAAAGCACGCACTCATCAAAGGAATTGTCGATTACATCGATGAAGATGTTGAAGAGTCCAGGTTAAAATATTCCCAGCCTATAGATATTATAGAAGGCCCATTAATGGCGGGGATGAACGTAGTTGGGGATTTATTCGGGGCTGGGAAAATGTTTTTACCTCAAGTTGTAAAAAGTGCAAGGGTAATGAAGAAAGCAGTGGCCATTTTGATTCCATACATAGAAGCAGAAAAAGAAAAAAATCAAAACACACGCGAACGCGGCAAAATATTGATGGCAACTGTAAAAGGTGATGTGCACGACATTGGAAAAAACATTGTGGGGGTCGTGCTCGGTTGTAACAATTATAACGTAATTGATCTTGGTGTAATGGTTCACGTAGAAAAAATTCTGCAGACAGCGATTGACGAAAAAGTGGATGTGATTGGTTTAAGCGGACTAATAACGCCCTCTCTTGATGAAATGGTACACGTTGCCAAAGAAATGGAAAGACGCGGAATGAAACTTCCTCTGCTGATTGGAGGTGCTACCACTTCACGTGTTCATACTGCTGTAAAAGTAGCGCCGAATTATAACGGTGCTGTTATTCATGTTCTTGATGCATCACGCAGTGTTCCTGTCGTTTCAAATCTGCTGAATGAAAAAGAAGAAGAAAGAATTAAATATGTTAAATCATTTAAAGATGAATATAAAAAACTAAGTGAAGATTATTCAAAGAAACAATCACTGAAAAATTTTATATCTCTGGAACAAGCAAGAGATAATAAGCTAAAAATTGATTGGCAAAATACCCGAGTTGTTGAACCTAAGAAACCAGGTATTACAGTTCTGAAAAATCACCCACTTGATGTTTTAAGAAAATATATTGATTGGACGCCATTTTTTATGACTTGGGAATTGAAAGGAAAATATCCAACAATATTTAATGATAAGACGGTAGGAAGTGAAGCAAAAAAACTTTTTGACGATGCTAACAAACTTCTCGACAAAATCATTGATGCAAAATTGCTCAGTGCAAATGGTGTCGTTGGATTGTTTCCAGCAAACTCTGTTGGTATTGATGATATTGAAATCTATACTGATGAATCAAGAAATAAAATTAAAAGAGTTCTCCACACAATAAGACAACAAGCGAGCAAATCATCCGGCGAGCCAAACATTGCCCTTGCAGATTTTATTGCACCGAAAGAAACTGGTGTAAAAGATTATATAGGAATGTTTGCTGTTACAGCAGGAATTGGAATTGAAAAGCTTGTTGAAAAATTTGAGAAAGATCACGACGATTATAACAGCATAATGATCAAAGCACTAGCTGACCGGTTGGCAGAAGCCTTTGCCGAGCATCTTCACGAACTTGTTCGAAAAGAATATTGGGGATATGCTTCAGATGAAAATATTTCAAACGATGACCTGGTCAAAGAAAAATATGTTGGCATTCGTCCTGCACCCGGATATCCTGCTCAACCTGACCACACAGAAAAACCAATAATATTTTCATTACTTGATGTAGAAAAAAATGTCGGAATAAAGCTTACAGAAAGTATGGCAATGTATCCCGCCGCAAGTGTTAGCGGACTTTATTTCTCTCATCCAGAATCAAAATATTTTACAGTTGGAAAAATTGGGAAAGATCAGATCCTTGATTATCATCGCCGGAAGGGAATGAGCATAGAAGAAATTGAAAGATGGTTAAGTCCGATTTTAAATTATTAGCTGTTTGTTGTTGAAAGGATCAACCCTGTCCTTTTCAAATTCTGGGCGATAAAAATCGTTGCTTTCCATTTCCTGAACCCAGCCGTTTTCAAGTCCATATTTATCAAGCAAATCGAGAACGCGGTCATATTCCCGGTGAGAAACCTTTCTATCAATTAAAACATTTCGCGAAGAACGATTTGTTGGATAATACTGTGACATTACTGAGAGATGAATTTTAGGATCAAGCTCTCTGCTGATAAACTTAAAAACTTCTTCTGTTTCAGCTAATCCATTCGGCAAAACCAGGTGACGAATAATTAAACCTCGCATAACAACACCATTTTCATAAACTAATTCGCTGCCAACCTGTTCGTACATTTCTTTTATGGCAAGCTTACACATATCAAAGTAATCCGAGATTTTTGAGAGACGTCTGCCATAATCATTATTCCCGTACTTAAAATCAGGCAAATAAATATCTATAATATCCTTGTAAAGCTTTAACATCTCAACAGAATCATATCCATTGGTATTATAAATTATTGGAAGATTTAAACCTTTATCTTTAGCTAATTTGATTGATTGAAGAATGGGGGAAGCAAAGTGAGTTGGTGAAACTAATCCGATATTGTGAGCATTTTTACTTTGAAGTTCAATCATAATATCGGCAAGTTCTTCTACAGAAACTTCATTTCTTTTCTCAAACTTTGGGTTCTGACTAATGACAAAATTCTGGCAGTAGTCACAGCTTAAATTGCAATTACCGAAGAAAACGTTTCCAGCACCATTAGTTCCTGATAAAACCGGTTCTTCACCAAAGTGCAAAGTATAAGATGAAACGATTGGCTTATCTCCGCTTTGACATGTTCCTAGCTCTCCATTTGTTCTGTCTGCCAGACAATTTCTTGGACAGCTAGTACATTTTTTTATTATTTCGTCAGCACGAGATAATCTAAATGCAAAATCATCCGAAGATATTTTTTTATATGAAGGAATAAAAACAGTCACAAAAATTTAATTGTTAATTAATGATAATTAGCCGGGACAAAAATAATATCCAGCACGGATAATTTAACGGCCATTCAGTATCCAAATTTGAAATTTAAGTGAATATTAACTATGATTGAAGAAAATAATAAGGGAAAACAAATGCAGACTATACTAGGATCAACAGGAGTAATTGGCAAAGAGCTTGCTAAAACTTTACCTCAATACACTAATAAAATAAGATTGGTCAGTCGTAATCCGAAGAAAGTAAACGACAGCGATGAACTTGTCAGTGCAAATTTATTGAAAATTGAAGAACTTCTTAAAGCAGTTAAGGGTTCGGAGATCGTTTATCTTACGGTTGGTTTAGAGTATGACATTAAAATTTGGCAGAGAGACTGGCCAATAATTATGAAAAATGTGATTGATGCTTGTAAGAAAAATAACAGTAAACTTGTTTTCTTCGACAACGTTTATTCGTACGGAAAAATTAACGGATGGATGACGGAAGAATCGCCAATAAAACCTGATAGTGAAAAAGGAAAAGTAAGAGCAGAGCTTACAAAAATGATTACGAATGAAATTGAACAAGGAAATCTTAAAGCCATCATTGCCAGGGCAGCAGATTTTTACGGACCGAATACACCGCTAAGCTTTGTGAACATTATGGTTTTCGAGAATTTCAAAAAGGGTAAGAAAGCACAATGGATGCTCGATGACAATAAAAAGCATTCTTTCACTTATACTCCTGATGCGGGAAAAGGAACCGCAATTCTCGGAAACACAGAATCAGCTTACAACCAGGTTTGGCACTTGCCCACAAACAAAAATGTTTTAACAGGCAAAGAGTTTATCGAACTTGCAGCAAAAGCAATGGGCGCAAAAACGGATTATATGGTTGTTAAAAAGTGGATGCTGTCAGTACTTGGATTATTTAACAAAGTAATTAAAGAAAATAACGAAATGCTTTACCAGAATGATTCTGATTATCTGTTTAACAGCTCTAAGTTTGAACAGAAATTCAATTATAATCCTATTAGTTATGAAGAGGGAATTATAAATACGGCGAATTCACTTAGATAATTAAAAATTTTCCCACTTGTGAATTCTTGTTTTGAAAACAAGGATAAATTCGAATGAAAAAACAATTAGAAATAAAAGTTCTAATATCTTGTATTATTATTCAGGCAATAAGCGGACTTGCTGGAGGGATGGGACTAATTTCAGATCCAACTGGCGCCAGTTTGGGAATCTCGCTAGAATGGCTTTCTAATTCTCCATTTAATGATTATCTGATACCAGGAATAATTTTATTTAGTGTGTTAGGAATTTTCCCGGCATTCGTTTCGGTAGGCTTATGGAAAGAGAAGTATTGGGGCTGGCTAGGTAGCCTATCGTTGGGGATCGCACTTATAATTTGGATAATTGTTGAAATTATAATTATAGGATATCAATCGAATCCTCCTTTACAATTGATTTATGGAATACTTGGTATTATTATTTTGCTGGTAACAAGTTTGTCGAGGGTGAAGAAATTTTACTCCGCAAGAAAATAAAATTAGAAAAGTTACTCGCCTTTTTTAATATTGCTCGGCTAAAATTTAAAAACTTAATGTAATTACCAATTATCACTTATTTAAAACAATAGCGCAATGAAGTTATTGAAAAATGACATTTCAAAATTTGAAAAACTCTATCGCGTAGCTTTTCTAAATTCACTCTCCGGATTTAAGAGTGCCAATCTGGTTGGCACCATTTCTAAAGAAGGTAAAACAAATCTTGCAATTTTCAATTCAGTTATTCATGTTGGTGCAAATCCTCCACTGATGGGATTTTTAATGCGTCCTGTTTCTGTTGAAAGACACACGTACATAAATATTAAAGAAACAAATTTCTTTACAATTAATCATATCAATAAAGAAATATTCAATCAGGCACATCAGACATCAGCAAGATATGATAAAGAAATCTCTGAGTTTGATGTTTGTGGACTAACTCCCGAATACACGCAAACAATTAAAGCTCCATACGTTAAAGAATCAAAAATAAAAATCGGTTTAAAGTTTCTGGAAGATCAAGAAATAAAATCCAACAAAACAATTTTTATAGTTGGTGAAATTTTGGAAGTAATATTACCTGATAAAGTTATTTTAGAAGATGGTTTTATAGACATAGAAAAAGCTGGAACTATAACAATCAGCGGATTGGATAGTTATCACGAAACAAAACGGATTGCCCGATTATCTTATTCGAAACCAGGAATCGAATCAAAAGAGTTATAAAAACATTTTACTTAAAACTCTTTTCAACTCTTTCAATTTTTTTCATCACATCAGTACTAAGTTTTTCTTTGTATGAAATCATTTTCTCTCTAAGCTTTTTATCATTCACTGAGAGAATTTGAACCGCGAGCAATCCTGCATTCTTTGCGTTGTTCAGTGCAACCGTCGCAACCGGAACTCCTCCCGGCATTTGTAAAATAGAAAGTACAGAATCCCATCCATCAAGAGAGTTGGATGACTTAACCGGAACTCCGATCACAGGCAGAGGAGAAATTGCAGCAATCATTCCCGGTAAATGTGCGGCACCACCAGCTCCCGCAATTATAACCTGGGTTCCTCTTTCGTGTGCTTTCTCTGCAAACCCAAATAATCTTTTTGGTGTACGATGAGCCGAGACGACAGTTATTTCAAATGGAACCTTAAATTCTTTTAATACTTTTCCTGCTTCCTGCATTACGTTTAAATCTGAATCAGAACCCATGATTATGCTAACTAATGGTTTTACCATGAAACAACCTTCATTTTTTGTTTAACAAAATCTGCTTTACTTTTTGCTTCCTCTATTGTTGGAGCGAGAACGGTTACGTGTCCCATTTTTCTAAATGGCTTTGTAATCTTCTTTCCGTAAAGATGAATTTTAACTCCCTCAATTGCCATACACTCAGTTAGACCTTCATATTTTACTTTTCCTTCAAAACCTGGCTCACCCAAAAGATTTATCATAACAGCAGGCAATTTAAGGTGTGTACTTCCGAGGGGTAAATTAAAAATTGCTCTCAACTGTTGTTCAAACTGTGAGGTTATTGCACTCTCAATTGTATGATGTCCACTATTGTGCGTACGCGGCGCAATTTCATTTACCCAAACCTTTTTATTTTTATCCACAAACATTTCAACCGCGAGTAGACCATAAAGATCAAGCTCGGTAATGACTTTTATGGCCATGTCATCGGCCTCTTTTTCAATTTCTGCCGGTAAAGTAGATGGACAAATAAGTTTTTCAACAAGATTAGCTTTAGGATTAAATTCCATCTCTACTGTAGGATGACATTTCACTTCACCTCTTTCGTTTCGTGCAACTATTGCAGAAATTTCCTTGTCTATTTCAATATACTCTTCAACTTCTGAAGCACCATCGAGAAGAATTTCTAAATCATCTTTTGAATGAATGATTGCAACGCCTCTTCCATCATAACCGCCTTTGCGTAATTTTTGAACAAATGGATATGAAAGCATTTCAATATTAATTGAACGAATAATTTCCTGTTTGTCCTTATATAATTTGAACAATGGAGAAGGTACTCCAATCTTTTCATAAAACTGTTTTTGTAATCCTTTGTCCTGAACAATCTCAAGCTTCTGAGGATCGGGATAAATTTTTTTACCCTCATTCTTTAATTTTTTTAAAGCTTCAACGTTTACATTTTCGAGCTCAAGAGTTAAAACATCTACAAGATGTCCGAATTCGTAAACGTCATTAAAATTTAGAGGATCACCATTAAAGAAAAATGTGCAGGAAGATGAAGCAGGACAATGTTCATCTTTATCCATAACATAAGTTTTTACATTCCAATTGCTTGCTGCGAGCACAAGCATTTTCCCAAGTTGTCCGCCAGCGATAATACCTAGTTTTATTTCAGATGTTACAAGTTTTTCCATTAGAATAATATAATTATTAAAATAATTTTATGTTGTGCAAAAACCTCTTATTTGTTTCCATGGTTCAAGTAATTCTCACAAATATCCCAGAGCTTTTTTTCATCTTCGCCATTTGTAAATCTGCATTCAAGTTCTTTTCTATCCCTAAAGAATCCGCCATTGCTTCCATCAATCTTATCACTGGAGGACAACCATACTATTGTATCTGCTCCCTGTTCTACTGATCTACCTCCGACAACACCAACTGTTTTTATCACCGCTTTATTGAAAGTTGATTGTTCTCTGAACAAATCCGTGTTGGGCACCCAGCCGGGAGTCATTGAATAAACAGAGATGTTTTTACTTTGTAAATTCTTTGCCCATTCGCGGGTGAGCATTCGGTTCGCTTGTTTGGATTGTTTATAAGCAGCCGTTGTATCATAACTTCTTTTATCATAGTTAATATCATTAAGATCAAGACCGCCCGCGTATTCCGAAGCTACATTAATTATTCTGGAAGGGCTGGACTTTTCCAGAAGATCAATTAACAGCCTGGTTAAATAGTGATGACCAAGAGCATTGATTGCAAAAGTCAATTCAACTCCCGCATCGTTTAACTTCTTTGTTCGGGAAGAGATGCCCGCATTATTTATTAGTACATCCAACTTAGATTCCTTATTCTTAAAAGAAGCAACGAATTTGTTTATTGAATCAGCAGAAGCAAGATCTAATTCTAACACAAAAATCTGATCATTTTCAGTTTCTTTTATTATTTCTTCTTTTGCTTCTTTCGCAGAATCTAATGACCTACAGGCCAAATATACTTTAGCACCCAGCTTTGCAATTTCTTTTGCTGCTTCTTTTCCAATTCCACGATTAGCTCCGGTTATAATTACTACTTTATCTTTCATTAATTACTCCTTATTAAAACTTATTATATTTTCTGCCATACCATTAAAAACAAAATAATGAAAAGGAAGAACTAAATACCAGTACAACCTTCCAAGTAATCCTTTGGGTCTGAAGGTAGCTGTTTGCTGTAAAAAGTTTTTACCGCCGTTATTGGTAATTCTAAACTCAAGCCAGGCTTCACCGGGCAACTTCATTTCTGCATAAAGAAGCATTCTTTTGTTTGGTTTATCTGCCGCAAGCACTCTCCAGAAATCCAGGGTATCACCAGAATAAATTTCATTTTTGTTTGTTCTACCTCTTCTAAGACCAACGCCGCCAAAAAGTTTATCTAAAAATCCGCGAATTCCCCAAAGCCAGTTAGCGTAATACCAGCCTCGTTCGCCTCCGATTGACCAGATATTATTAATAACCTGTTCTACACTATTCTTAATTTCCTTTTCTCTTTTGTCTTTGAAGCATCCGTAAACAGGAACGTTTATCTGTTCAAGAAGATAGTTGTCTTTTGTGCTAGAGACCAGCGAATCTTTCCAACTTGAAATTACCTCGTTTTGTTCAATTCTGGTAAAAGCCAGGCTCACGGCTTCTTTGTAAGAGATTGGGACTATATTTAATAATTTTTGCAAATCATTAGGTCTTCCTATGACTTCAATTTTCATGCTGTCGACAAGATTCACCGCAAGTTTGTAGGAAGTAGACGTTACAAAATACAACCAGTATGAAGATAAGCGTGGGGTCATAACGGGTACGTTGAGTATTAATCTTTTCAATCTTCGCACTTCGGCAAATTGTAAAAGCATTTCTTTGTAGGTTAAAATATCCGGTCCACCAACATCAAAAGAGCGGTTATACAATTCCTCTCTAAATAATACTCCTGTTAAATATTGTAATATGTTTCTAACGGCAATTGGCTGATGTCTTGTGTTAAGCCACTTTGGTGTTATCATTAAAGGAAGTTTTTCGACAAGATCCCTGATTATTTCGAATGATGCGCTTCCAGAGCCAACTATTATTCCTGCTCTTACCGTGGTTATCGATATTCCGGATTCGGACAGAATTTTTTCTACATTTTTTCTTGAGGAAAGATGCTTCGACAATTTTTCTTCATTAGCAATTCCGCCGAGGTAAACTATTTGTTTAACATTTGTATCCTTTATTAATGCTATAAAGTTTTTGACGGAAGTTTCTTCAAGCCGTGAAAAATCTGACACTTTGCTGGTCATCGAGTGAATGAGATAATAAGCAGCATCAATATCTTCTATGCTATCATTGCTTGGTAAGGCTTTTAAGAAATCAACTTCCAGAACAGAGATCTTTTTACTTTGTGAAACAGGTCGAAACCTATTTTTATCCCTTACACAACAAACTACCTCATGACCCTGATCGATTAAAACGGGGAGCAATCTTTTGCCAATATATCCAGTTGCACCGGTTAATAGTATTTTCATTTATTTTCTTTTGCTCTTAAAAACAAACCCAAGTTATTAAAAATTCAATTTGAGAGACTTGATTTTATGCTATTAATATGATATCGTTACAATATCATTAATTTAAAGGACTATAAAATGGATAAAATAGCTGAAAAACAAGCAAATAAGCTCAACGGATTTCTGATGTTGTTTGTTTTGCTTGCTCTAATCGCTTTAGAAGTTTACTTTTTCCTGGGAATAGTAATAACCAAAAATACCCTAATTCTATGGTTCCTAATTCCATTACTATTAATAATTATACTTACATCAAGTGGATTCATAGTAGTTCAGCCCAACGAATCTCGAGTTCTGATTTTCTTTGGAAAGTACATTGGGACAGTACGCAACTCGGGATTTTGGTGGGTTAATCCATTCACAATAAAAAGAAAAGTATCGCTTAGAATCCGAAACTTTAACAGTGATAAAATTAAAGTAAATGATTTGCATGGCAACCCAATTGAAATAGGTGCTGTTGTAGTTTGGAAAGTAATTGATTCAGCAAAGGCTGTTTTTGATGTTGAGAATTACGAAGAGTTTGTTGACATACAAAGTGAGACCGCTATTCGTTCACTGGCTTCTGAATATCCTTATGATACGGAAGATGAAAGTAAGGCTTCACTTCGAGGGACTCCGCAGGAAATTGCAGATAATTTAAAAGGTCAACTTGAAAAAAGACTTGAGGTTGCCGGTGTCGATATTATAGAATCAAGGATCAGCCATCTTGCATACGCACAGGAAATCGCACAAGCAATGTTAAGAAGACAACAAGCAGAGGCTATCATCGCTGCAAGACAAAAAATTGTTGAGGGTGCAGTGGGAATGGTTGAAATGGCTTTAAAATCTTTGAGCGAACAGCAAATTGTTACACTTGATGAAGATAAAAAAGCTACGATGGTAAATAATCTAATGGTAGCACTTGTTTCCGAACACGATGTACAGCCGGTTATAAACACAGGAACACTGTATCAATAAGTATAAAATTTAAAATGTATCTACTATCAAACTTTGTCGGAGAAACTTTAACATTTAACCAACCTTCTCGCTTGAAGCGGGAGTTTGAACTTGTTTCATCAAAAGGTGTTTTAGCTACAATGGTTTTTCCAAGTCTATTTAGCACCAGAGTTGAAACAGAAGGCTTTGAAGGCAAATGGGAAATAAAGCAATTAAGCATCTGGGGAAGAGAACATGGAATATACAAGCTTGGCTATCATCTTCCATTTGCAAAATATGTTTCCAATTTCTGGAGAACAAAAGGAACAATTGAATTACCAAAAGGCGCAAGACTGAATTGTAAAGCAGGTCACCTTCAAAAACCATTTGATGTCTTTTCATCAAAAGGAAAATTACTGCTTAGCTATTCAAACAAATTTTCTCTTAAGGGTCGAACAATGGTCACTATAAATGAGAGATCCGAACTTATCGATAATTATCCCTGGATAGTTATGCTTGGATGGTATGTTGTTTTAATGAATCGAAGGGGCAGAGCGCGTGCCGCAGGTTAAAAAATTTTAAATATAAATTAATGTTATGCCGGAAAAGAAAAAGCTTTTATTAAGAATAGATGGAAGTGTTCATGCCGCAATCGAGAAGTGGGCAGCAGATGAATTGAGAAGTATAAATGCTCAGATTGAGTTCTTATTAACACGTGCAGTCAAAGACGCAGGAAGATTAAAACCATCAAGCACTAGTGAACCGTTAAACGATCCCTCGCCTCCCGATGATAATTAATCAATTTTATTGAAAGGAAATATTTTTATGAAAATTCGTTGCCCCTGGCCTTCCGATGACAAGTTAATGATTAATTATCATGATAAAGAGTGGGGTGTTCCTCTTCATAATGATAGAAAGCTTTTTGAGTTTCTTATTCTTGAAGGTTTTCAGGCGGGATTGAGCTGGAGAACAATTCTTCACAAAAGAGAAAACTTCCGCAAAGCATTCGATAAATTTGATTTCAACAAAGTAGCAAAGTACAACAAAAGAAAAATCAATTCTCTTTTAAAAGATGAAGGCATCATCCGCAACAAGCTGAAGATTGAAAGTGCGATAACTAATGCAAAGGCGTTTCTTCAGGTAAGAAAAGAATTTGGCACATTCGATAAATATATTTGGGGCTTTGTTAATGGCAACCCGATTCAGAATAAATTCAAATCTTTGAAGCGACTCCCGACAAAAACTAAATTATCTGACAAAATAAGCGAAGATTTAAAAAAGAGAGGATTTAAGTTTGTAGGATCAACAATTGTTTATGCGCACATGCAGGCAACCGGAATGGTAAATGATCATATGGTAAACTGTTATAGGCACAAAGTTGTTAAAGAATAATTTATTCTTGCTCAGCTTGATTAATTATGTATAATTAATTTATATTGGTTCAAAGTAATTATTGTTCAATTCTTTTAGAGGAGGTCCTGTGCATAAATTTAAACTTTTCATTTTCTTATTAACCATCTTAGGTTCTATTGCTGTTTTTGCTGAAGAAAAACCAAAAGTATCTTTTGATGAGGTAATGATTTCAGCAGAGCAAGATTTTCAAATGGTGACAGAGGCACGCAAATTAGCTGCTACGTATGATTTACCACACACAATTTATTTGCAAGAGGGAATTTTTATTGAAGCCAAAGGGATAGAGAACAACCAGGTTGTCTATACTATAATCAACAACATTCAGAAACCCTTTGATAATGGGGAGGTCGCATTCTGGTATGAAATATCAGAAAGATTTGACCTTGCTAATGCAAGAATTCATTGGTCAAACAGACCAACTCAAAATCCCGAGTTGGGCTATGAAATTTCACTACAGCAAAATTTAATTCCTAGTTTTATTATGATTCCGGAATCTTCAAATGATGCTGTGATGTCATTTAATTATAACGATGGTTCATTAATTAATCCAGCTTTTATTCCAGGAGGGAACCCAAACCTGGGAACACCTATAGAAGCATTACTAGCACCAGACGCTTCTATTCTCGTATCAGATCAAATTACAGACAATATAGTTGAATTTGATTCAGCTGGAAACTTTGTTGGTATTTTTTATGGTGGGAACATTGCTGTCTTAGATAATTGTCGTGGAATTCAAATCCGACCTAGTGTAAACACAGTTTTGGGAACCATTGGAAGCGGCACTAATCAGGATGCAATTCCTGAATTTGATTTGGCAACAGGAAATTATCTTGGAAACTTCATTACACCTAATGCGGCATTTATGGACAGCCCATTTGATATTATTTTTAGATCTTCTGATTGTTTGGTTTCTGCATCTTCTTCAAATGATATAACAATGTACGATCTAAGCGGAAATCATCTTGGAGATTTTGTTCCATCCATAAGTTTTCCTGAGCAACTTTACGAAACAGCAAGCGGGAACGTGCTCGCCGCAGGATTCAGCACTCCATCGGGACTCTATATTTATGACTCAAATGGTGCCCAACTCAATTATTTTGGTACCGTGACGGGTTTACGTGGTGCATTTCAACTCGGTAACGGTAACTATATGGTAACAAATGGATCCGGCGTTTATGTTCTTGATCAGAATACCGGAGCTATTGTTTCTCAACCAGTCTCTGGTGTGTCGGCAAGGTTTATCAGAGAATATGATCTGGCTACAATTCCTGTTGAGCTAACTTCTTTCACTGCAAAGGTTGTAGGCAGCAGTGTTGAACTGAACTGGTCAACAGCAACAGAGACTAACAACCAGGGATTTGAAATTGAGAGAAGTCAGAACAACATTAGTTTTGAACAGATAGGATTTGTTCCCGGTTTCGGCACAACAACAGAAGGTAAAAGTTATAGTTACACAGACCAATCTGTAAACAGCGGAAACTACTATTACAGGCTAAAGCAAATTGATTTTGATGGAAGCTTTAGTTACTCAGGTGTTGTTGAAGTTGATGTTGCTCTGCCAACGGAATTTACACTTGAGCAGAACTATCCGAATCCATTTAACCCATCAACAACAATTCAGTTCTCCTTACCAGTTGATGCACAGGTTACAATTGGCATCTATAATTTAGTTGGAGAAAAAGTTGCAGAAGCTGTTAGCGGCAATTTCACCGCGGGGTTAAATAAAGTAACCTTTAATGCAAGTCAGCTAACCAGCGGCGTTTATTTTTACAGACTGGATGCAAATGGAATAAATGGTAAAACTTTCTCGGACGTTAGAAAGATGTCATTACTGAAATAAGTAACACTTACTTTTTTAATATTAAAAGCGTCACAAACAGTGGCGCTTTTTTTGTTTGATTCGAACAATGAGAAAAAATAAATTCGTTTATGGCTACAAAGATGATTGAATATGAAGAAAATAATATTAATTAGCTTTCTACTTGCCGGGTTTAATTACGCTCAATCTTACGAGTGGTGTTTGGATTCACTATATAGTGAGAATTACGTGACAAAATGTGAAGCCATGGACTGTGTTTATTACTTTGAACCAGAGGGCACAATCGAGGTATTGTTAGAGCTTATAGAAAAGCAACAACCGGACTTGCAAACTAGGTTTTTAAGTACCTTGTATAATCTTGGCTATGAGGATGTGGGTACCCAAGCACACGAACTAATTTCCAGAGCAGACGAGTTTGCAAATTATCCTGAATACCCTTCAGATCCCTTGGAGGCAAAAGTCCTTGCAACTGCGATTTTAATTTATAAAGGAGATTATTCTACTACAGAGTATGTATTTGAACAACTAAATCAGGACGAAATTACAATTGGTGATGGATTAGCATTGCACATGCTGCCTTATATTATGGAGAATGTACCAAGTTATAAACAATAGGCAAAAAATATTTTAATGAGTGCTCTTAATAATGAGGACGAAGATATACGATATTATTCACTGTTATACCTGGCCGAAGAGTTTGGTGAGGAAATGAATGATGAACTGGTTGAGCAGTTCGTAAACAGCGATGATTTGCCAACAAAAATGATGGTCTTGAGGCACCTTTGTAATAATAATTATATCGAACTAAATTTACTATTAAAGCAGCAACTTGAATTAGAAGAAGAAATGAGTTTAAGAGTAGACATTGCTGATTCTTTATTATTCAGATTTGGAGAACCTTCCGATCTAAAAACGGTTATTGGTCATCAACCAAACGATCCGGATAAGACAGCCAGATCGCTTATGGCTTTTTCCATAGATGATTTCATCCCACCAAAACCAGATACTCTAAATTGGTTAGAATTGACAACAAAACTAATTTCCTATACAGATGAACTCTATCAATATGGCTGGATACAAAATGAGGAAATACGGGATTATTATGTACAACAACTGAATGCTGTAAATGAAGCACTTGTAAATAATGAAATAGAAGAAGCCTGCGCAACCATCAATAATCAAATACTGCCTCAATCAGAACAAGATTTGAAAGAACAGTTAATTACCACCGAGGGTTATAAATTCCTTCACTACTACACTATTTATATCAAGGAAGAGATAGAATCAGAATTTGGCTCTTGTCTTGAATAATTTGATTGAGACTAACCCAATTTAGCCCACCTTATAAGAATTAAAATTCACATCTACGGAACATATTTTCCGCTCAACACAATTTTTTATCTGGATCAAGAAAAGAATCTTATTTTTACCATCAATTAGCTATATTTTGATCATTATCAATTGTAACACTAGCTGATAAACTGTTGTCTTAAGTTTATACTTCAAGGGAAAAGAAAAAGGAATTTATATGGGCTTAAATAAAAAAACTCTGATCAGGCTTGGGTCTGTTGCAGGAATTTTAATCCTCGGATTTTTCATAATGTTTGTTCTGGCATCAACTGAGAAGCACAGCAACAAGAGAGATGTGGAGCCGGAAGTACGATTGGTTGAAACACAATTCGTAAACTTTGAAGACCTTGTGCTCGAAATAGAGGGTAACGGTGTTATTGAATCAAAGAAAACTTTAAACGTAATCTCTGAAGCTAATGGTCCCGTGTTGTTTGCAAAAAACGATCTGAAAGACGGAACGTTTGTAAAAAACGGGGAACTGATTCTGGAGATAGATTCGCGAGAAGTTGAAAATGATCTTTACACTATGCGTTCAGAATTTATTAATTCTCTTGCACTTGTTCTTCCTGAAATCAAAATTGAAGATCCCGAATCGTATGGCAAATGGTCTAATTACTTTTATAATCTTGACATCCACGAAACCATTCCGGAACTACCGGCTATTTCCGGTTCACAAGAAAAAATAAAACTTAGTACCAGAAGTGTTTTTAGCAAATATTATTCTGTTAAAAACCAGGAAATTCTTTTATCGAAATACAAAATATCTGCACCTTTCACAGGCTATATTAAATCAAATGGAATTGTTGAAGGAAGCTTTGTATCGAAAGGCTCTCACCTGTTTACTTTAAGCGATGCAGTTAATGTTGAAATTGCGGTTCCTCTTCTCATCGATGAAGTTAATCTCATAAATTTTTCCACGCCTCCGATAGTAAAAATATTTCCTGACAATCACGAAGGGGAAGTCATCTATGGAAAGATTTATAGGAAAGAAACCTTGTTAAACAGAAATTCACAAACACTGAACGCTTATGTTTCTTTTACAAATGGAAATTTGAATTCGTTCTTTCTCCCTGGCAACTATGTTAAGGTAAAAATTGAAGGAAGATTATTTGAGAACGTTGCCAAAATTCCAAGGCACGTAGTTGATAATGAGCAATTCGTTTACACGATGGAAGATGGCAAGCTTGCACGAAGAAAAGTTGAACTCGTTGCAATCCAGGGGAATGACGCTGTTATTAAATATACTGGCAATGACGATATGAATATAATTACGACGATTCTGCAAAAGCCCTTGATTGGAATGCCTGTAAAATCAGCGAATGAATCAATTGAGTTAAATGAGGAAGTTCCGGATTTAAATAATTCCGAGGGTCTTTCAAAAGCAAACTAAGTTTATTTTATTACAAAAGATTTTTTATGGCTGAAAAATTTATACAATACTTTATCAAGCATCGGGTTGTAACTAATTGGGTAATGATTATCATTAGCATTGCCGGGGTTTTTGCTCTTTTAAATATGAATAAAAGGATCGATCCAAAATTAGAACTTGAGGAAGTAAACGTTGAAATACCTTTCCCGGGTGCATCTGCAGTTGAGGTTGAAGAGGGAATCGTTATCAAAATTGAAGAAGCTCTCCGTGGGATGGAAGGCATTGAAAAAATTCGTTCCACCTCTGCAGACAATTGGGGAAGCATAAATGTTGAAATATCTGAAGGCTTCGATATGAATAAAGCCATCCAGGATATTAAAAATGCTGTTAACTCCATTAACTCATACCCAACCGAAGCTGAAAAACCAATCGTTATGCAGGAGACAATGTGGAACCGTGCGATAATGATCAGCATTTATGGGCCAGACGATCTCTTCACTTTAAAAAAGATAGTCGAAGAGTTTAGAGATGAGTTGCTCAAAACGGGAAAGATGTCAAACATTTCGTGGTGGGGAATACCCGAAAGAGAATTCTCAATTGAAATTTCTCCCGAAGATTTGATTCGCTACAAATTGACCGTTGGTGATATTGCAGATGCTGTAAGGAACTCAAGTCTTAACCTTTCATCTGGTTCGGTTTTAACTGACCAGCAGGAAATTCTTATCCGAACGTACGAGAAAAAGTATGAAGCAGTAGATTTTGAAACAATTGAAGTTGTTTCTTCAATTGATGGCAGAAAAATTTTGCTTAGAGATATTTGTTCTGTTCAGGAACAATGGCCGGAGAACAGGTTGTATTCAGAATACAACGGCAAACGATCGGTTGGGTTTAATGTTTTCTATAACAATAACGAAGATGTTATCGATATAGTTGAGACAGTTGAAGATAAGATGGAAGACTTTAAAGCTAAATATGCCGGACTTGTTGAATTTAAAACATTCATTAAACAAACTACCGAACTGGAAGAAAGAATTGATCTAATGACACAGAACGGTCTTCTTGGTCTTCTGTTGGTAATAGTATTGCTTGGTTTTTTCCTAAATACTAGACTCGCATTATGGGTTGCAGTTGGGATCCCGATTTCCTTACTCGGGATGTTCTTTGTTTTGTGGGCCATGGATATCACAATAAACGAAATGAGTTTGTTCGGAATTATTCTGGTAATCGGAATTCTGGTTGATGATGGAATCATTATTGGCGAGAGCATTTATTCTCAATGGGAAAAACATGGCAAGAAACCACTTCGGGCTGCAATAGACGGAACAATGGAGGTTATAAAACCGGTAACGATTTCTGTTGTAACAACAATGGTAGCTTTCGTGCCTTATTTTTTCTTTTATGGTATGCTGGGCAAACACGTCTGGCAGATTGCGGCAGTTGTAATTATTTCCCTTGCTTTTTCACTTATTGAAGCAATGTTGATCCTTCCTGCACATATTGCCCACTCAAAAGCATTAGTACAAGATGATCGCGATACGTCGTTAATAAGACTCAGAAAAAAAATTAACAAAGTTCTGAACTGGTTTGTAAATAGTTTTTATAGAAAACTCCTGTCATTTTCATTAAAGAACAGGTGGGCAGTCACAGCAACCTTACTTGCTTTTATATTAATTATTGTAGGACTCTTTGCTGGCTCGCATATTCGTGCACAATTCTTTCCTGAAATTGAACCGCCTTATGCAAGAATTCAGGTAGAAATGCCTGCCGGAACTTCTGCTGAAGTTGCAAATAAAATAAGATACAAACTGATTGATAAGGCACAGGCTTTTGCCGAAGAATGGGAAGATCAAGGCAGAACTTATCCAATAACAAACTTCACTTCATGGATGAACGGTGGGACGCTTAATATTTTTATTGTGCTTCCTTCCTCTGCAGACCGTGATTATTCAATTGGTGAATTTTCTCAGGCTTTGGGAGACTATATCGGTTCTGTGCCGGAAGCTGAGGGAGTTACAATCGGTGGCTGGAACTTTGGCGGAAGACCAATATCTGTACGCTTTTCAAGTACAGATTACAATCAGTTATTCAAAGCTAAAGAATTATTAAAAACAGAGCTTAAAAAAATTGATGGTGTTAAAGATATACAGGATGATACGCCGCTTGGCAATAATGAATTTATAGTTCAATTAAAACCAAAAGGAAAAGCGCTTGGCTTTACTGTTCGTGATTTAACTACACAATTAAGACAGGGATTTTATGGTCAGGAAGTAATGAGGCTCCAGAGAGGGCGTGACGAATTAAAAGTTTGGGTGCGATTCACAAAAGAGGACAGAATATCCATAAGCCAGATCGAAAATTTGAAAATAAGAACGCCCTCGGGTGAATATGTTCCATTTAAAGAAGTTGCTACTTTCAAAATAGAAAGAGGCTTAAGAAGAATCAGACACGAAGACGGGGAAAGATCTGTTACAGTGTTTGCCGACCTCGATTACACAAAAAATGATCAGGCTGTTGTACTTGAAGAGCTTGAGGCCAACACTATTCCTTTCGTACTTTCGCAGGTTGAAGGAGTAACAAGAGAACTCGGAGGGCAGGCAGAGTACGTTGATAAAATGCTTCATTCAATTTATTTCTCAATGGCCATTGCTATGTTTATAATTTTCACAATTCTCATGTTCCTGTTGAAATCGTATATGCAGACTCTTTTAGTAATGGGACTTATTCCACTAGGAATAATAGGTGCTGTTCTTGGTCATCTTGTAATGGATATACCGGTTTCTATTCTTTCATTCCTTGGGATAGTAGCACTTGCAGGAATTATAGTGAACGACTCAGTAGTACTTATACATAAATATAACAGCTTAATTGAACAGGGATCTGCTGTGCCGGATGCTTTGTTAGAAGCTGGAACTGCAAGATTCAGACCGATACTCTTAACAACAATTACTACAGTAGCAGGACTTGCCCCAATAATTTTGCTTCGTAGTGAACAGGGACAGTTCTTGGTTCCAATGGCAGTATCAGTGGCAGGCGGACTTGTCTTCGGAACGTTTATTACTTTGTTACTGCTTCCTTCTGCCTTGTACGTGATAAGTGATTTTAGAATTCTAATAAGAAAGAATAAAAGCAGGGAAGAATTAGAACCCGCAGTTCAAAGAGCGTCAGATTAATTTAATTTGAAATATTATTTTCCCATGAGATCGAACAGAAAAAACTAAAATAATTTTTTAACAATCCATTTGTGAAGTGGAAGCATATCCTTAAAAATTTTAAAAATAAAATTTACTACTTTTCCACCATCAAGCTTTTTAAAATCATCACTCTCAAACCAAGCATAAATTCCCTCAAATAAAAGATATCCCGGATACTGAATATTAGGATCATATCCCTTTGGAGTTTTTTTGAATTTTTGTCCCCCAATAGAGTAACCTTTTTTTTCAAGTGACCGGACAATTTTGTGTAGTTCTTTTGAAGAAGCAGGATCTGAAACAACATCGCGGTATTTTTTTAGCAAATTGGGAGGGAACATATACATTCCAAGTCCTACCCCAAAGAGTTTTGGTTCAATATGAAAATAAAAACCACTGGCCTCCATTTTTTTTACTTTGCCATTCCAGAAATATAGTCCTGCATTTGTTTTATATGGAGTTTTATCTTTGCTGAAACGAACATCCCTATGCAATCGGAAAATAGATTTATCAATTTTTGGAATTGCGACAATGTCAGCATCAATGTCCTGTAACCTGTCACCCATCTCAACGACAAACTGAGTGCAGGGCTCAAGGAATGCAGAGTTATAGAGATTACGATTTTCCTCAAACCATTCGCGGCTATTATGCTTTGAAAGTTTGTTAAGAAAAGCTCTGGTTTTTTTAGGGAAGTCTTTTAGATTAGCGTTCATTAATGCTCCTTAGGTAGTATTGAATCAAAGAAAAAACTTAATATATAATTTAAGAAGGAATTATGAAAAATGCTTTTATTCTGTCTTTATAGGCAATCTTACTTTAAATAAACCATCTTTTTTGTTTGAATGAACGTACCGGCTTTTAGTTGGTAAAAATATATTCCGCTGGGCAAACTACTTGCATCGAAATCAACACTATATTTACCGGCGGATAGCTCCCTGTTAACAAGGCTTACCATTTCGTTTCCTAATACGTCATAAATCTTTAAGCTGATAAACTGATCACTACCTACTACATACGCAATACTAGTTACAGGATTAAAGGGGTTTGGATAATTTTGATAAAGAACAAAATCGTAAGGCGGAATCGGTTCAGTTTTTACTCCCACCAATGTCGGATCAAACTTTAACACAATTCCATTATCTCCAACAGCATAACCATTTCGGGAATCAGTAAATTGGAGATCAAACACAATAGAATTGTCAGGGGTCTGGAATTCATTCCAGGTTTCTCCTCTGTTTGTCGTTAATAGAAATTTATATCCTGAAGCTGACCATCCTTCGTTATAAGTTCTAAAATCAATCGCGAAAGAAAGACCAAAAAATGAAAGCGTATCATTACTCCAACTTGATCCGGCATTTGTGGTTTTAATATCAGCTATCGGATAGAAACCTTCAGGGTCTCCGGAGAGTGTAATAGCGTTGAGAGAATCAAGTATATAAATATCAAACACCTCATCAACATTCACCCCCTGAGCTGACCAATTTAACCCGGAATTTGTAGTGCGCCAAATAACGCCCGTCTGATCAATAAAGCCACCGCAGGCATATCCAAAATCAGTATTGAAAAAATTGAAATTGTAAACCGGGAATTCTGAAACCATATTTGAATCTATTTCAGCTTCTATCCATGTATTGCCACCATCCGAAGTATGAGCAATGTAGGTACCACCAGCTAATCCATTTAATGAATCAAAGAAAAATATTGTTCTGATATATTCGGAAGAATCGGGGAAGTTTTCTGCATGCCAATCATTCCCGCCGTTTGTCGTCCTTAGAATCATGGAATTGAACGGGAACACATCCTTTGCAGTAGTTGCCCAACCTAAATTCTTATCGAGAAAAAAAATATCTGATATAAAAGTTTGAACAGTGCTGTTTTGAATATCCCATGTGTTTCCACCATCGGTTGTGCGAATAATAGTACCTGCCTCACCGGCAGACCAACCTGTAAGACTATCGATAAACGACAGATAACGGAGAGTTACATTAACAGGTGTTTGTAATTTTATCCATGGCTGAGTTTGTGCAATTGACATTGCAGCATTTAGCAAAAGAAATATGCACAATAATCTGCGGAATAGGTTTATCATTATTTTAGAGTAATCCGGGCAAAAAATTTAAAATAAATTTAGCCAGAATATCTGAAATAAGATATGTTATTTCAATTACCGCAGGATGTTACTTTAAAGCTACATTAGCTAAATTATCAGCAGAATTCTGCAATGTTGCTTTATAAAATTTTTCGCACATCCTTTGAACGCGTTCACTTTCGTCGTATTTAATTGACTGCTTTATGGCAAATAAGCCGCGCGAGTCCCTAAGCTTGTAAAGAGAAAGTGCCGCTAGAATTCTAAGCTCCTCAGATGGGTTATCGTGTAGTATTTTGAGCAACGAAATGACACTTCTCTGGCAGCTAAGCTCACCTATCATATATGCACAACCAGCTTTCAGGCCAGCGTTATTGGAATTCAGACCTTGTTGTAAAGTCTCGAAACAAGCTTCCATTTCTGAAGAGCTTTTGTTGGCTGTTTCCTGTGGAAGAATCTGGAATGAGAGTAGGAGGAATAAGGAAACCGCGAAAAGTAATGTAGATCTTTTCATGGTGTTCACCTCTTGTTGATTTTATTTTCACCAGAAAGATAACTTATGAATGAGGGCAAAGAAACCAATTTAGTATAGAGGGTAAATTACGATAATGAATATCCATATTTAAGGTTGAATTAAAACAGCTCTGATTCTTTAGAAGAAATCAATTTTTGTTGTAAGGATGAATGGAAGAAAATTTGCGCAAAACTGATTGAAATAATTAAAGTAAACCTGAAGCTCTGAGGGAGGTATAAATGATCCCCTAAATTAAGGGGATCTTTTTGAGGAACTCTTATTTTATAAAATCATTCAGGCTAAGTTTATCGGAGACCGAAAGCGAACCATCACTTGACTTAAATGTGAAAGACAGATCATCTGTTTTTTTACGGAGATATCTTTTCATTTTACTAAAAATACTTCCAGGAAAAATTTTATAAGTGTCGAAAAGTGCTGTTTTTATTCCATTTAAGGTTGGAAGCTTATTTACAAATGAAATCCATTCGTTATCCGTGTGTGGGAATAGTGAACCGTTTCTCCCGCCGCTGAGCAATAAATAATCTGTGTCCTGAAGCTTTTGAGGTTCGAAGCTATTTATCGGAATAAGTTCAGCAGTAAGACCTCTATTAAGAAGAAATGCTGCAATCTCCTCACCAAATCTTTTTGTTCTTGCGTTTTCATTCTGAACAACTATTAATGCCTTTTTCATATTCAAACTCCTTTATGTTTTCTTGTGGAAATCTATAAAGAAAGTTTACCGCACGCCATGACTATATTATATGCGGAAAAATTTGTGGATAAAAAGGTATTTTTAGTTATAAGGGAAGATGGACAAAAGGATTATTTTTTCTTCTTTGAGCTTTTTGCTTTTTTGTTAAAATCCAGAGCAAGGTTAACCCAGTATTCAAGGTCATTTTTTGATTTTGTTCCATCGGGATCAATAAAAACAAATCCCTTCATTGGTTTTCCGGTGAAGTCCATTTCACGGCAGCCACTTCTCTCGAGTGCATTTTCATAAATCGCGGGATCGATGCGGGCCATTAAATCATCATTAAGTATTCCAACACACATTTTATCATTTACCATAAATGTTAGTCCGCCCATCATCTTCTTTTCCTTAACACTCTTTTTACTGAGAAGAAGTTCTCTTACTCTATTTACAAGTTCTTCGTTGTATGCCATTAATCTAAAATAGAATATTCTGTTGTGAAAATAAAAACCCTGCACGTATATGGATTGAACAGCGGCTCAATATCAGCGAAGCAATATCATTTTTCTGGTTTGAACAAAATTTTGTCCTCGTTCAGAACTTGTTGCCTGAATCGTATAGAAGTAAACCCCACTGCTAATTTCCGAAGCATCAAAATTCAAACTATAGCGGCCGTTGGGTTTCTCTTCATTTACAAGTGCTGCAATTTCATTTCCGAGAACATCATATACTTTTATGGTCACAAAGGATGTATACGGTAATGAATAATTAATTTTTGTTGATGGGTTAAACGGATTTGGGTAATTCTGCATAAGTTCGAAATCATCAATTAATCCATTATCATTTTGAACTGAGGTTGGGTTAACTACTCCTGTAATCATTCTCAATCTTTTGGGACCATATTCTGAAATATACAAGGTATCGCCGGTTGAAGAAGCGGTGATCCCATTCGGTTGATTAAATTGTGCGGTTAAAACATTCCCGTCCGTACCCCCGGCAACTCCTGTTCCTGCAAATATTGATTGTCCGCTTCCATCGATTGGTATCTTATATATCCGATGAGTTTGATAAGCTGTTGCATAAATATTGTTCCCAACCAAAACCATAAAGCCAAGCCAACTTGGAAGATCACCAATTTCAACGAACGTGTTTCCGTTATCTATTCTAAAAACTTTACCGTCATTAAAATTTCCTATATATATAGTACCAGTCGCATCTTTCAGAACCCCGATGGGTCCATTTAAAGGAAAGCCGGAAAAAATCTGTGTTATGTTTTTTGCAGTATCAACAGTAGATACAGTCGAATTCGTATAGTCAGCAACATAAAGCAATCCATCCGAATCAAAATATAGTTCGCTTGGATTACTGATTGTTAAAAAATCTGAAACATTTCCATCCAACGAAACTTTACTGATTTTATTTGCTCCAGCACTAGGAACATATAGAAATCCATCTGGTCCGAATTTTAATCCATTGGGGCTAGAAAATCCGGATGCGAATATACTTGTTGTTCCATTGGGAGTAATTTTTGTAACTGTTGTTCCATAATATAACGATGCGTAAATATTTCCATTCTCATCTAGAGCAAGACCATCATTAAAGGTTGAGGGTCCGGGAACCAAAGTTGAAACAGTTTGAGCTGATACATTAAAAAGGAGTAAAATCAGCAAAAAATTAAGTTGATAAATTATTTTCATTTTAACCTCTGATTGATCGGAATTTTTTATTGCAAAATAACACAATCAGGAGGCTAAAATCGTTCGGGTTGATAAAACCGAACAAATAGAGCCTTGATATTTCAATTATTTTTCATTTGTAGCGAGCTTAAAGTATTCCCGGGGAGTTTGATTTGTTAATTTTTTAAATGCTGTATTAAAAGTTGTCTTTGAGTTAAAACCAGCATCATAGGCAACTGCAAGTAATGTCAAATGTTTGCTTTCGTCATTTTCTATAATCTTTTTAAACTCTTCAATTCTGTAACTATTAATAAAAGCAAAGAAATTTTTATTATGCTTTTCATTAATAACCCTGGAAAGAAGATGCGTGTTAATTCCACTCATCTCGGATAATCCCGCTAACGTTAGCTTTGGGTTAAGATAAGGTTTTGATTCTCTCATTATTTTTTCCAGTTTTAAACTTAGTTCATTGATATTTTCAATACCCGTCGGTTTTGATTCATATTTTTTAGCAGTTGTGTCATAAGTTATAATTTCAGAATTGAGTAAAGTATAATATCCGAGAACAATCATAGCACAAGACAATACAATCCAAACAAGTTGATATCCAAAGTAATCTCCGGCTCCTTCGGGATCAAAAAACCTGAAACCGAGGCTAAGAGACCAAAAAATTAGTCCCGTCAGAGTTATACCAAGGAGTATTTTGTAAAACTTTATTTGCGGCACAGAGGAATTCTGGTTATCACTTTCCCCGACATACCTTTTAAGAATCAAACTGCACAAAATTATATACGCAAGATTTTGAAGAACGGCAAAAATCTCAATTCCGGTAAATACATTCAGGTAATCATTTGACAATTTTAAAAAGGTTAAACGATCAGCGGTGAAAAATGGAAATATGATTACGAGGTAAATTACTGAGGGAAGAATATGAACAGCCGGGTGTATCCTTAAATTCGGGTTAACCCTGAAGAGTTCCAGTAAATATAGATATAACATTGGGCCAAGAAGGAAGATTATAAAATCTCCGACGAAAAGAATTTTTGCATTTAGAAGTGTAAGAGGATGAACCGTATAAAAATATCTTCCGAGCAGAGTAAGTGTTATTATCAAAATAAAATTGCTTAACAATCTGTTTGCCTTTTTATTTCCCCTTTTTGACCTGCTGATAGCAAAAACAAGAATTGTCCCCTGCAATACACCAAAAATTATTAATACAGATAACCAGTTCAAATAAAGCTCCTGAAATTAAAGAAGGGCAATTATAGTATCATCCGGAAAGACAAGCAAACAAGAAATTCGTGATCAATTATAAACAATACTCATTCTTAGAAGGGATCATAGCCGATACAAAATTATTTTAGAATCATCATTTTTTTTGTTGCTGAAAAAGCTCCTGCCTTTAACTGATAAAAATAAACTCCGCTTGGAAATTTGTTCCCCTCAAAATCAATTTCATAATTGCCCGGAGCGAGTTCTTCATTAATAAGAGTTGATAATTCATTACCGATTATATCATAAATTTTTAATGTTACCTGAAGAGATGCATCCCGATGCGTTTCTACGGCAGGAACTGAAAACCTAATCCTTGTAGAAGGATTAAACGGATTTGGGTAATTCTGATATAAAATAAATTCTGTTGGAATAAAATTATTTCCTGATTCATTTTCAACATTAACAATAAGAATATTTGCCTGAACCCAGGTTGGATCGTTTGCATCAGGATTTGGTGTCAAACCTAGCGTTGCATCATTAGAAAAGAATGATAAATCTTCTGCGGTTTGACCGGTTCCTTCATCCATTCTCCAATAACCTACAAGTCCGCTATCTGCTGTTGAATAATATTCTGATGTTAGAACAGTATTCATAGTATTCTGAATTTGCGACTGTGTTCGGGCAACATTCCAGATTCTAACCTCATCAATATTTCCATTGAATACCCTTCCCGGGAAACCTGGTGATTCACCCACAAACAAATTACTATTTACAGCGTTGCCAATTATAAATGTCATATTTGATTGAGCTGCCAATTCTCCATCAATATAAATTTTCATCGAAGTGCCATCGTAAGTTGTGGCAACATGCTGCCAGTTGTTCAACTGAACAGAATTAGCAGGAGAATTAATTTCATGCCAACTTCCGTTTCCGATATTAAAATTTATTATTCCGTTCCCGCCGCAGCGAATCATATAACCCGAACTATTTGAACCCTGGTCTTTTGCAATTATGCTTCCTGCAAACGGCTGACTTTTAAATTCATTTACATTTATCCACGCTTCGAGAGTTATTTTATTTCCTGTAATCTGAAGCGAACTTCCATTACCACAATCGAGCAGGTCATCTGTTCCATCAAATTGAAGTGCAAAACCATTTGTATCTGCGATTGCATTTCCTGTTGTAAAGCTCCACACTTCGCCTTCAGTAGTGTAATACTGATTTTTGCAATCTATGCGCCAGTAATAGGTCGTATTTGAATTTAGAATTTCTGTTTGAAAAGAATTTGAAGTTGTGTTTGTCAGGAACGAAGGTGGATTTGAAGCCCCGAGATAAACATCAAATGAATTTGATCCGTTCCCCGGTGTCCAGCCCAACGATGGATTGCGGATTAAAATAGTGTCTCCGTTTTCTGGAGAAGGATTTAAGGCAATGCCGGGAGGCGAGAACCATTCGAATGTTGTTTCAGCAAAGGAAGATTCGCCGAAGTCACTTCCGACAGTCTGAACTAAAATGGAAACAGAACTGTCGCCTTGCTCATATTTAACAAAAGGGACAAAGTAAGCATTATTGGCGGTTCCACCGAGATAAGTAATTGAGTTATCCCGATTTCTTCTGAAGACATTGTAATAATAAACATCACTCGTTGAATGATCCCATCTTAATCTTAATGTTACAAAAGCAGATTCATCAACTTTGTTTTCAACATACAGATTTGTTGGTGGATTCGGAGTCTCTAATGAACCGTTGTAAATACCGAGCCTTCCGATTTTAATTTCATATCCATTTCCAAAACCACCCTGGAAGAAAAGAGCAACCACAGAAATATTTTGTCCACTGTACGTGCCAATGTCTATTGTTTTTAAATTCCAATCAGGGGATGTTGTATTGCCGACATCAAAATAAGTAAAGTTTGATGGATCGTTTTCAAAAGCCAATCCGACTTGCATATTTGTTGAACCGACATTTCCGGTTTTAAATGCAATATCAATTTTTGTATCAGAAGCAACAACACAATTTGCTTTGTAAAGTTTTATTAGATTATCACTTGTCAGGTCACCCGTAATTTTCAGACAGTTTCCTCCATAGTATCCATCAGTAAAATCAAATTCGGGAGAAAGTTTTATCCCATTACTTTGGACTATCCATCGCCACGTTGGCAGAATATCCTGCAGAGAGAGATTGTTCCATCCGGTAGTTGACCATTCCGGATAAGACAATTTGTCCCCGTTGATGTAAAAATCGTATCCCTGCCCGGCACAGAAATTTGTAACGAACGGAATTTCAGTTATTGGTGTAAATGCAGGAATGTAATTTGCAATTCCTTTCCAGCTGTTTGCGGTATTGGTATTGCTAGGATCGTTATTCCAGCCAATCCAGAAAATGCTTGAACGATTATAATAATTTTCCAAAGAAGTTGATGAATTGTAACACCAGTCAGGTCTGTAAATTCCCAGCGAAGTAACATGTGGAAGACCACTCGGAAAAGGTGCTGACCAATTAATACTTGTATTATAACCATTGGCTTCAACGTCAATTCCCGAAAATAATTCGTATTCGCTTCTGCCATGACTTTGAGCAAGTGTTCGTGAGCTATTTAATCCAGCCGCACTCCACCAGAAGTTTAAAAACATAGTTTCTGAAACTAGTGTATCGCCCCACTGGAAATACCAATCGTTTTGAGAATTTAACTGGTTCTGCCACGAGACAGCTCCGCTTTCCGTCATTGCATCATACCACTCAATTTCGAGATCGGAATTTTCCTGATAGTAGATCATAAACTCTCTCATATCAATTGCAGTCTGAGTATTTCCGCCGGCAGTTTCCTGGTTGATGAACCATCCGTCAAAACCGTAATACTCGGCGACTTCAATTAATTTATTAGCAACAGGGAAAGTGCTTCCATTTTTCTGGAGAAAATCATTTACCCATTGGAACTGTCCGCCATAAACAGTCGGTGGAAAAAAAACATTACCCAAAACTTTAACTCCATTCCTATGAGCAGCATCAATTAAAGTTGGATTTGGAGCAAGTATTAATCCTTCACCTGCAGAACCTCCCCAGAAAACAAGTCCATCAACATATTGCCAGTAGCTGAACGTATAGTAATTAATGTTTAATGAACCTTGGGATGGATTATCGCTGGTTGGTGCAAACGCAGATAATGGATTTACTCTCGCTTCATTTACCCGAGCATTTGGATTTACAACCGTAATGCTATCAACGTATTTATTCTTCAACGGAACTCCGGAACGATTGTAAGGAGCATCCGGATCTATGGAAGGAGACCAGCTTAAGATTTCAAGCGGAAACCAGTAGGATGCATATGGTTGATCACTTGAATAGGAAAAAGTCTTATTAAAAACAGGAAAAGATTTAATTTGTGCTTTAAGCTGTAATGAAATTAATCCAGCAAATAAAGCTACGGCGATAAGAAGATTTCTAAATTTACAGATCTGAAACATATTCTTTCGTTTAATTGTCCTGAGAAAATAATCATATTTTTTCTTACAGTCTAAATTATTTGTCGCATAAAAGTAATTCCTTATTTATATTTTGTCAGGGAATGCTCAGTATTATAAGATGAGTATCCGCATACTTTTTCATCATCACATTGGGAGAAATTAAATAATAAAGAAAAGAAACATGATCGGGCAGGTTGGATTAGTAATTATAACTTTTGGTATTTATGCAATCTAATGGTTTTACAAAATATCTGAGGAAATGAAATTTGTCGGTAAGGATGCGGAAGCATCACCGGGACTCTGGACAGTTTTACTTTTCATTCCAATCGCTAACATCTGGTCTTATTATAAATTCAGTGAACTTTATGAAAAAGTTTCGTCCGATAATTTTAATTAATGGCTGCTGTTTGTTTTGTGGCTGGTATTTTT